>Ga0153956_1000496_pt1 | contig 43844 bp, 40 predicted proteins | sample TSFL040MetaG_FD_104704 | JGI IMG/M metagenome (GOLD analysis project Ga0153956, IMG submission 104704) | Attine ant fungus gardens microbial communities from Florida, USA - TSFL040 MetaG | ecosystem: Host-associated > Fungi > Mycelium > Unclassified | place: USA: Florida, Wekiwa Springs... | reverse complement strand
GCCCGCGCCCGCGTTGTTCACCAGCACGTCCAGCCGGCCCCACGGGTCGATGGCTTGCGCCACGGTGCGCGTTGCGTCGTCCGGCATTGCGACGTCCGCGACCAGACCCTTAATGTTCGGATGTTGCGCGGCCACCGCGTCGAGAGCTTCCCTGCGGCGCCCGGTGATGATGACCCGGGCGCCGCGCGCGGCGAAACTCAACGCCGTGGCGCGGCCGATGCCCGAACTTCCGCCGGTGACAATGACGACTTTGTCCTGCAGCGAAGACATGGGTTTTCTCCTGTTATGGCAATGATCGACGCAGGATGCGGAAGGTTCGAAATTGGCCGCGTGTTTGCCGTCGTCGAATTTTTCGTTGCGTTTCGCGTTTCGCGTTTCCCGGGCGCGGGCATCTACTGCGCCGGCGCCAGGATCGGCGCATCGCGGTTCTTCAACAGAAACACCAGGAATTTCGCGGGCTCCGTGGTGCTCGCGTTGCGCCCGACGGTGTGCACGTCGTTCGGGCCTTCGTAGAACGTCTCGCCGGCCTTCAGGGTGATGGGCTTGCCGCCGCGCACACCCATCGCAATCGAACCTTCCAGCACATAGATGAATCCGTGGGCGTTGTGGCGGTGCACGGGATCGGCGCCGCCCGGCGGATATTCGACCGTGATCATCGCCACTTCTTTTCCGGGATAATCCGCCAGCGCCTTGGTCAGCAGCGGCGTCACTTGCGGCGCCGGTTGGGCATCGACGCCCGCCGCGCCCAGCAGCAACAGCGGAATCAGCGTTTTGAAAAGTTTCATGAGGTGCTCCTGGTTATCGAGGCCGCGCCCGGCCGGCGCCGCAATGCCTGTCGGCCTGCGCTCGCGCGGCCGCGCGAATTTCGATGCGGCGGCGCTTTACCGCTGCGCCTTTGAACGCTCCAGCCAGGCGTGGAAGCGCGTCGTGCCGAGGCGTGGATTGTCGGTCGCGACCAGCGAGGTGTCGTCCAGCTCGGCGCCGAAATAACGCGCATGCACGTCGGCGATGACGCGGCGCCGGTCGCCGTTGGCGGCGAGCGCGTCGCCCGCGATTTTGTCGAGCGGAAACGTCTCGGGACCTCCTGCCTCGACCGTGCCGTTGCGCGGCGACGCAAGCGCGAGATCGGCCAGCGCGGCAACGACGTCGTCCGATGCGATGGGCTGGATCAGGGCCGGCGACAGGCGCACCGCATCGCCGTCGCCGCTGGTTGCGATAATGCTGTCGATGAACTCGAAGAACTGCGTTGCGCGCAGGATGGTGTAGGGAATGCCGGCGGCTTCGATCAGCTTTTCCTGGGCCATCTTGGCGCGCATGTAGCCGCTCTCCGGAAGGCGGTCCGCGCCGACCACCGACAGCGCCAGGTGATGCTTCACGCCGGCCGCCGCTGCCGCCGCCAGCACATTGCGGCTGGTCGTTTCGAAGAATTCCAATACGTCCCGATCCGCGAACGAGGGCGAGTTGGCGACATCGACCACCACCTCGGCGCCGGCCAGCGCCTCGGCCAGTCCCGCCCCGGTGACGGCGTTGACGCCGGCGCTGGGCGAGGCGGCGACCAGCTCATGGCCGGCCGCTCGAAGTGTGTTCACGAGTTTCCTGCCGATCAGTCCGCTGCCACCGATAACGACGATTTTCATGTTGGTCTCCTTCTTCCCGTGTTGATCACTGCGATCGATGGGAGAAGGATGCGCCGGGTTCGGAGCTTGGGCTTTGCGCCGATCGTGGATTTCCATTGGGTTTGGCTTGAATATTTGTCCATGAACCCTCGCCGCTGCCGTATTATCCGTTTTCCCGGTCGCCTGCACCGTTCGCCAGCCGTCGCAGCCCTGGCCGGCTGTTCCCCCGCCCTCCGAGTTTGAAAAAAACAGACACTCGAATGAACCAGGCGCACGAACGAGCAAGGCGCGCGCAGGCGCAAGACACGCACACGAGAAGGAGCATTGAATGCGATGGGTGTTTGGGGACTGCATGCTCGATCTCGACCGCCGCGAACTCGCGCGCGCGTCGGCGGTGGTCGCGGTGCCGCCCCAGGTCTTCGATCTGCTGGTCTATCTGGTGCGAAACCGCGAACGCGTGGTCAGCCGGGACGATCTGCTCGACGCCGTGTGGGGCGGCCGCATCGTCTCCGAATCCACGCTCGCCAGCCACATCAACGCGGCGCGCAGGGCGGTCGGCGACAGCGGCCAGGAACAGCGCGTGATTCGCACCGTGGCGCGCAAGGGCTTCCGCTTCGTGGATGAGGTCAGGGAAACCGATGCGCCAGCCGAGGCCGGTTCCGCCAACGCCGCGACCGGAGAAGCGCCGGCGGTTCCCGCCAGGCCTTCGATTGCGGTCCTGCCGTTCGTGAATTTGAGCGGCGATCCGGAACAGGATTATTTCGCCGATGGCGTGGTGGAGGATGTCATCGCCGCCTTGTCGCGGCATCGCTGGCTGTTCGTCGTTGCGCGCAATTCGAGTTTTACTTACAAAGGCCGCATGGTGGACGTGAAGCAGGTCGGTCGCGAGCTGGGCGTTCGCTATGTGCTGGAAGGCAGCGTGCGCAAGGCAAAAAATCGCGTGCGCATCACCGGCCAGCTGATCGATGCCAGCACCGGCGCGCACCATTGGGCGGATCGCTTCGAGGGCGTCGTCGAGGATATTTTCGAACTGCAGGACCAGATCACCGTGAGCGTGGTCGGCGCCATCGTGCCGCAGCTCGAGCGCGCGGAGATCGAACGCGCCCGGCACAAGCCGACCGAAAGCCTCGATGCCTACGATTATTATCTGCGCGGCATGGCGCGGCTGCATCTCGGCACCAGGGAAGCGACCGAGCAGGCGCTGCCATTGCTGCACAAGGCGATGGCGTTCGATCCGGATTTTGCCGCGGCCTACGCGATGGGCGCATGGTGTCATTGCTGGCGCAAGGTCAATGGCTGGATGGCGGACCGCCCGCTGGAAATGGCCGAAGGCATCCGGCTCGCGCGCCGGGCCGTGGAGCTGGGCAAGGACGATGCGCTGGCGCTCACGCGCGGCGGCCATGCGCTCGGCCATCTTCACGGCGATCTGGAAGGCGGCGCGGCCCTGCTGGAGCGCGCGCTGGTACTCAATCCCAATCTGGCCGCGGCCTGGTTCCTCGGCGCATTCCTGCGCCTTTGGAGCGGCGACACCGACAGCGCCATCGAATATTTCACGCACGCCATGCGCCTGAGCCCGCTCGATCCGGAGCTGTATCGCATGCAGGCCGGCATGGCGGTCGCGCATCTTTTCGCCGGGCGTTTCGACATGGCGTCGTCGTGGGCGGAGAAGGCGTTTCGCGATTTGCCGAGTTTTCTGATGGCGGTCGCGATCATCGCGGCGAGTTACGCGCTGGCGGGTCGAATGGACGATGCGCGGCGCATGATGAAACAGGTGCGCCAGCTCGACCCGTCCCTGCGCCTGGCCAATCTGTCCGAGTGGCTTCCGATCCAGCGCGCCGAACATCTCGCGATCCTCGCCGAAGGATTGCGCAAGGCGGGGCTGCCTGAATAAAAAGCCGGCGGCACGGTAGCGAAATCAACCCACGCGCCATCGGATACGTCGATTTTTTCCGGCGACGATGCGCCCCGCGATCGCTGTGAAAAGCGGGATTCGCGGCGCGCCTGAGGAAGAGTGGCAGGGATTCGAGCGGTGTCGGGGCGGGGTTGCGGAGGGCGTGAAAAACTCCATTCGTTCACGCCCTTCGGTTTCACATCACTTCAGGTCGAAGCGATCCAGGTTCATCACTTTATTCCAGGCCGCCACGAAGTCGCTGACGAAGGTTTCCTTGGCATCGTCGCAGGCGTAGACCTCGGCCAGCGCCCGCAGTTGCGAGTTCGAGCCGAACACCAGGTCGACGCGCGTGGCGGTCCATTTGAGTTCGCCGGTCGCGCGATCGCGGCCTTCGAACAGCGCCGCGGCTTCGCTGGTCGGTTGCCACGCGGTGCCCATGTCGAGCAGATTCACGAAGAAATCGTTGCTCAGCACGCCCGGCCGCGTGGTGAGAACACCGTGGGCGGATCGATCGGCATTGGCGCCGAGCACGCGCAGGCCGCCGACCAGTACCGTCATTTCCGGCGCGCTCAGCGTCAGCAACTGCGCCTTGTCGAGCAGCAGTACTTCGGCCGGCACCGGCGACGGTTCCTTGCGATAGTTGCGGAATCCGTCGGCCCTGGGTTCGAGCACCGCGAAGGATTCGACATCGGTCTGCGCCTGCGAGGCGTCGGTGCGGCCGGGGCTGAAAGGCACCGCGACGGTAAAGCCCGCTGCTTTGGCGGCCTGTTCGACGGCCGCGTTGCCGCCCAGCACAATCAGATCGGCCAGGGAGACTTGCTTGCCGCCGGTTTGCGCGGCGTTGAAATCGCGTTGGATGCCGGCCAGCGCTTCGAGCACCGTGGCCAATTGCGCGGGTTGATTGACTTCCCAATCTTTCTGCGGCGCGAGGCGGATGCGCGCGCCGTTGGCGCCGCCGCGTTTATCCGAGCCGCGGAACGTCGAGGCCGAGGCCCAGGCGGCCGCAACCAGCGCGGCCACGGGCAGGCCTGAAGCGAGCACCCTGGCCTTGAGCGCCGCGACATCGCCGGCATCGACGAGGGCGTGATCGACGGCGGGCAGCGGGTCCTGCCAGACCTGCACTTCGGACGGCACGTCCGGGCCGAGATAGCGCGAGACCGGTCCCATGTCGCGGTGGGTCAGCTTGAACCAGGCGCGCGCGAAGACGTCGGCGAAGGCCTGCGGGTCTTTGTGGAAGCGCCGTGAAATCGACTCGTAAGCCGGATCGAAGCGCAGCGACAAATCCGCCGTGGTCATCATCGGGCGATGTTTTTTCGAGGCGTCGTGCGCGTCGGGAATCATGTGCTCCTCGCGCACATCCTTGGCCAGCCACTGCCAGGCGCCGGCGGGGCTCTTGACCAGTTCCCACTCGTAGCCGAACAGCATGTCGAAATAGCCGTTGTCCCAGCGCGTCGGATTCGGTTTCCACGCGCCTTCGATGCCGCTGGTGGTGGTGTGCACGCCCTTGCCGCTGCCGAAGCGGTTGATCCAGCCGAGTCCCATCGCTTCGAGCGGAGCGGCTTCGGGTTCGGGGCCGACCAGTTTCGGATCGCCCGCGCCATGCGCTTTACCGAAGGTGTGGCCGCCGGCGACCAGCGCCACGGTTTCCTCGTCGTTCATCGCCATGCGCGCGAAGGTTTCGCGCACGTCGCGGCCCGAGGCGACCGGATCGGGATTGCCGTCGGGGCCTTCGGGGTTGACGTAAATCAGGCCCATCTGCACGGCGGCCAGCGGATTTTCCAGTTCACGATTGCCGGAGTAACGGCTGTTGGGTTTGTCGCTGGTGGCCAGCCATTCGTTTTCGGCGCCCCAGGAAATATCTTCTTCCGGTTCCCAGATATCCTCGCGTCCGCCGGCGAAACCGAAGGTTTTGAAACCCATCGATTCCAGCGCGCAGTTGCCGGCCAGGATGAAAAGATCGGCCCAGGAAATCTTGTTACCGTATTTCTGCTTGATCGGCCACAGCAGGCGGCGCGCCTTGTCGAGGTTGCCATTGTCGGGCCAGCTGTTGAGCGGCGCGAAACGCTGGTTGCCGTGGCCGGCGCCGCCGCGCCCGTCGGCGATGCGATAGGTGCCGGCGCTGTGCCAGGCCATGCGGATGAACAGGCCGCCGTAGTGGCCCCAGTCGGCGGGCCACCAATCCTGCGAATCGGTCATCAGCGCGTGCAGGTCTTTTTTCAGCGCCGCCAGATCGAGCTTTTTGAATGCCTCGGCGTAATTGAAATCCTGGCGCAGCGGGCTGGATTCGGGCGTGTGCTGGTGCAGGATCTTGAGGTTCAGCTGATTCGGCCACCAGTCGCGATTCGATTGCGTGCGCGGCGGTTTCGGGGCGCCGGCGAACGGGCACTTGTTCTCACTCATGGGGGACTCCTTATTGAATTCGTTAGCGGGGCGGGATGGCTCACGGATGAGCTTAGTGGTTGTACCGGATTAGTTCCAATTGGTTAAGCCAATGTTTGCGATACGTTTCCCCTATAGAGACGTGGAGCCGTGGCGCGGGCGCGCGCATACCGGCAGGCAACGGTTGCAATATATTTCGCCAGGTCGAAAATTGTCCGGAATGGATGCGGCGCCACTTTCCGTGTTCGGAGAATGGCATGAGTTTGTGACGAAATTTCAGGCGGGAAATTTGAACGGTGCTGGTTGAAAGCGATAGATAAAAGCTAGAGATAAAAAGTAAGAGAAAGTAATAGATAAAAATGAGAGGTAAAAATGAGAGGTAAAAATGAGAGATAAACAGCAGGAGGCGAGGATTTTAAAAACGCTCTTCGCCGCCAGCGCGGTCTGCCTGCGATCCGACGATGCGCCATCGCAGGCATCGCTTGTGTCACGCGGCGATGTTAACGCGGCATTTCACCCTGGCATTTCCGCGGAGACGGGGAGCCAGCAAGCTCAAGGCGCCGGAGAAAAACAGCAATGCGCCGCCCGGTAGCGGCGTTTCCACCACGGTTCCACCGGGGCAGGTCGAGACGCTGCCGCGGTCCGGAACCGAAACCGTGTCCTGGCTGGGGTTGAACAACGCGTAAGCCGATGAAAATATTCCGTCGAAAAAAATCGTGTTGGAACTGTCGAAGGGAATGGCAATCCCGTCAGCCGTCATGATCCGCACGCCGCCCCGGAGAAAAAAGCGCCGTTTTCGAACAGGGCCTCCAGCGCGGAATCCGAATCGGGAAAATCATTTTTCGAGAACCGCGGCGCTGTTCTTGTAAAGAGACACAGTGAAGCTGTCCGCGCCGGCGGCGATGGTGTTTGGATTGGTGTTCGTCGATTGGAGTTGCTGGGTTTCATCGTCGGAGTGAAACACATAATGTCCATCGGCGATGCGAAGGCCGAGCTGCATGCCGGGCTCGACAGCGATGCCGTCGTGCGCAAACGGCGATCCCGTCATGTCACCATGAATCGTGGTGAGGCGCCTTTCGCCAGATAAGCCTTCGAGGCGTTCTCCAGCGGAAGGCCCGCATCGACGGCCACGGCGGCATGCGCCACGATTCCCAATATCCATCCTGACAAGGTTTTCATCGTTCGCTCCTGCGCGAGTCGGCCTGGCGGTCATGCATTGGCGGCGCCGGGGATCGATACCCCCAATGAGGCGTTTTTCCGCCGACTTCTATGCGCTGGACGACAGCTATGCGGCGGACGACAGGATGTGGTGAGTTGAATTCCGGCGCGTTTTTTAGAGGGTTCCTTGGCGGAATATTTCGCGCCTTTTTCGCCGGTGAGTTGAGTGCGCGCGCCGCGATCTCGGCATCGCGGTGCTGTATATCGGTACAGTTGTCCGGGCCGGTCGTTTATACTCCCGGCCTGAACGGCGGACGGCGCCGACGTCACGATGAATGCGATGAATTGAGTTATTCCGGCTCGACCGGGCGGTATCCATGAGCAGTCAGCAAGGTTTTATTCTCACCCGGCACTGGCGGGACACGCCGCAGGGCACCGAGGTCGAGTTCTGGGTCGCGACCGCGGCCGGCGCGCGCCGGGTGTGCCTGCCGCACCAACCGTCGGTGGCATTCATTCCCTGTGCCCAACAGGAGCGGGCCGAGGCCTTGCTGAAGGGCGAAGCCGATATTCAGCTGCGCCCGCTGAAACTGCGCGATTTCCAGCATCGCCCTTTGCTGGGGCTCTATTGCCGCCATCACCGTCAATTGATGAAGTGGGACAAGCGCCTGCGCGAGGCCGGCATCGATGTGTATGAGGCGGACATCCGGCCGCCCGAGCGCTACCTGATGGAGCGCTTCATTACCGCGCCGGTCGAGTTTGATGGCGGCGAGACGCGGCAGGAGGTTGTGCTCGATGGCTGGCTGCGGCCCGCGCCCGATTTTCGCCCGAGCTTGCGCCTGGTTTCCCTCGATATCGAAACCAGCGAGCGGGGCGAGTTGTATTCGATTGCGCTCGAAGGATGCGGCCAGCGCCAGGTTTATATGCTGGGGCCGGCCAATGGCGACAGCGCGCCGCTGGATTTTCAGCTCGATTATTGCGCGAGCCGGGCGCAACTGATCGAGCGCCTCAACGCATGGCTGGCACGCCACGATCCGGACGCGATCATCGGCTGGAATCTGGTGCAGTTCGATGTGCGCATCCTGCACGAAACCTCGAAGCAGTCGGGTATTCCGCTGCGCCTGGGACGAGGCGGCGCGAACCTGGAATGGCGCGAGAAGGATCAAGGTCGTCACGGCTTCGCCGCGGCGGCCGGCCGGCTGATCATCGACGGCATCGAGGCGCTGCGGTCGGCCACCTGGAGTTTTCCGTCCTTCAGCCTGGAGGCCGTGGCGCAGACGCTGCTGGGCGAGGGCAAGGCGATCGACACGCCGTACCAGCGCATGGACGCCATCAACCGCATGTTCGCCGACAACAAACCCGCGCTGGCGCGCTACAACCTGAAAGACTGCGAGCTGGTTTCGCGCATATTCGCGGCGACGCAGCTCATCGAATTTTTGCTGGAGCGCGCGGCGATCACGGGACTTCCCGCCGATCGCAGCGGCGGTTCGGTGGCCGCGTTCACTCACCTTTACCTGCCGCCGATGCATCGCCTGGGATTCGTGGCGCCGAACCTGGGCGAGAAGGAGCCGGAAGCGAGCCCCGGCGGGTTTGTGATGGATTCGCGACCGGGCCTGTACGATTCGGTCCTGGTGCTGGACTACAAAAGCCTGTATCCCTCCATCATTCGCACTTTCCGGATCGATCCGGTGGGGCTCATCGAAGGATTGCGCCAGCCGGATGCCGAACATTCGGTGCGGGGATTTCGCGACGCCTGGTTCTCGCGCGAGCAACATTGCCTGCCGGCCATTGTCGAGCGGGTTTCGCTGAACCGCGACGAAGCGAAACGCGCCGGCAACAAACCGCTTTCCCAGGCCCTGAAAATTATCATGAACGCGTTTTATGGCGTGCTGGGTTCCAGCGGCTGCCGCTTTTTCGATCCGCGCCTGGCATCGTCCATCACGCTGCGCGGGCATGAAATCATGCGGCAAACCCGCCAATGGATCGAAGCGGCGGGTTATGAAGTCATCTATGGCGATACCGACTCCACCTTCGTCTGGCTCGGGCGCGCCCACGATGAAGCCGAGGCCGCGGGCATCGGGCGCGCGCTGGTGGAAAATATCAATCGCTCCTGGCGCGAACACATCGAACGGCATTTCGGCCTGCGGAGCGCGTTGGAACTGCAGTACGAAAGCCATTACCGGCGCTTTCTGATGCCGACCTTGCGCGGCGCGGAAGAGGGCAGCAAAAAGCGTTATGCCGGCTTGATTCAGCGCGCCAGCGGCGCCGGCGAACTGGTGTTCAAGGGTTTGGAGGCGGTGCGCTCCGACTGGTCGCCACTGGCGCGGCGCTTCCAGGAAGAGCTTTACCAGCGTGTATTCGATGGCGAGCCGCACGAGAGTTATATTCGCGAGTATGTCCGGCGCACCTTGGCCGGCGAATTGGATGAGCTTTTGATTTATCGAAAGCGTCTGCGTCGGCCTTTGCACGATTATGAACGCAATGTGCCGCCTCATGTGCGCGCCGCGCGGCTGGCCGACGATCACAACCGTCAGCTGGGGCGGCCGCTGCAATATCAAAATCGCGGATGGATCAGTTATGTGATGACGGTGGCGGGACCGGAACCGTTGGAGGCGCGGCGTTCCGCGATGGATTACGATCACTACCTGAGCCGTCAATTGCAGCCCGTGGCGGATTCCATTTTGCCTTTCGTCGGCGGCGACTTCGCGGCCTTGATGAATCCTCAGCTGACCTTGCTCTGAAATCTTGTTGCGCGAAAAAACATTCGACGTGTTTCTTGCAATTCGACAAAGCGCGCAACCGCGCAATAACTTCGAAATAACCAGGAAAAAACCGCGTTGTGCAAGGGGGCGCGCGATGTTGTCGATGTGGCATACGCTATGGTCCAGAGTCGTGTCTGAATAATTTTGCTGCGGCTTGCTTTTGGCGTTCAGTGTCGGAGATGATCGCCTGCCCGCCAGGCTGAGGTTCAGGAGGTCGCTCATGGGATATAAGGAGTTCTGTCTGGTATGTGTCGCTTCGTGAATAAATAACGTGTTTACAGAAAAATACTCAGTAGGGAGATTGTCATGGATTTAGATTTTGTGCCGATATTGATTGCCATTCTCTACCAGCCATTTGCTGGTTATACATTGTTCGCCGGTCATGGCGATGCCATTGATCTTTACTATTACGGTAGTCTTGCAAGTGGGAGTCCGATAGAGCTTCAGTGTATGTCTACCACAAAGGCTTATATAACCGCGCAAACAGCTTATGTGGAGTCGCAAAATATTAATTCGGATTTTCCAATAGCACCTGTGCGAAAAGCGCAATTTAATTCGATTCTCCAAAACGTGCCTTCTGGCTGCCAGGTTACAACTACCACTAATTCTTCGTACTACCTCGGGTTCTGTATCAAGGTGCAGGTTGTCAATTATAAGCATTCGCTCAAATTCAGAATTGTTAACAATGGGCAGGTATTGAATATGTGGAGTCCTGAGGAGGAGCTGAGGTTCATCGCTGACTCGGCGAACAATGGGAATATGCGTGCTACAAGTATTAGCGTTGATCAGGCCTCTCCGGATTTTAGAGAGTTTTTATCTTACGGATCTCAGTCCTTAAAAACCCGCCTGCACGGAGGACAGATTGGCGCGAATGGTTTGCCCTGTTACGACAGCATAGAAGAAACTCTTACAACGAGCGGCAGTGTCTCGTTTAGCTATAATGGCTTTTTGGAAAACATAAATTTCTTTGATGTTAATAACTACAATTTTCACGTGGAGCCAGATTATCTGTTCGATAAGTTGGGTATCCCTTTGAGCTACACCTTTCCAACCACAGAAGGGGTGGTGCTGATTGACTATGAAAATCCAGATAAGTGGGGGGTCGATGGAAAATACTGGCGGCTTTTTTATAAGTGGGGCGTGAAAGTCATAATGCATTAATCCCGTCAATGGCATTGCCGCTTGCAAAGAGGCGGAGACTCTTGCGCGGTGCATTGCTGGGGCGAGGGGGTAGGACATGGCTGTTGGAGTACTGCTTTGGCCCGGCCCCACGTCTCTTCAATCGGGTCCGAATATGCAATGTCAGTGCGATTGCCTGAAGGATTCGCGCCTGGTGACGAGACTGGAGTACCTACGCCATTGAAATATCCTGCCAGTTTGGGGCTTTTTGAGATTTTCGCCTTTTCCAGCTTGAGCGGCACATCGCTCTGACAGAAAACCGAGTGCTAATCAGCCTTCAAGTTTTTTTGTTTTTTGGCCGCGTATCGCTCCGCGCGTTTTTTGCGGGGCGCGGTTTCGATCTCATCGGCTTTTAATATCGGATCCAAGGTTCTTTGTTCAAGCCGGTCAACCGTTTCAACGTCTTCCGCATGCAAGATGAATTCGCGTTTGATCAAGCGGTTTTTCGTAATCCACGCATCCAGGGCTTTCCGCACCAACCGGATTGAAGTGCTCACCGTGGATTGCGGAACCTTGAAGGTTTGCGCGGCGTTCTCCACGCCCATGCCGCCCACCAAAACCGCTTCGACAGCCTTGCGCTGGCCTTCGGTCTTGAACGAGACATCCCGCGTTGCGATTTCAAAGTGGTAGGGCTCCATCGGGGCTAGATCTTCGTCCGTTAGGGGTGGGTATGTATTTGATTCTCTTGTCATTATCGCCGCTCCTGCGCGCTGGTACAAACGCGCTTCCCATCCCCAGTTGATCAGGCCAAAAGCAAAATTACGATTAATATCGTAATTTATATATTATATTGTCGTTTTCAGAGATAAATATCGCCTTTTGACTTGATCGATTCACTATGGCGAAAAGTCAGGAAATCTGCATAAAGCTGCTAGCGGCTCCGGCTGAAAACCGGCTTAAATGACAGCCGAGGCACATTGTGGCTGTTAAATATTGCCAATAACTATGGATGGCCATCGGCTTATATATCGAAATGTATAAGCAGGCGATGGTAGTGCCGACAGGAACGCAAAAATGTCTCGGAAGAATGGAATGAGAAGGATCGAGAGCAAGGGCCCGCTGGAGCTGGATGTCATGGTGCCGCTGGATGTGCTGACAAGCCATCTGTCCATGCTGGCCTGGCTGGCGGAGGCGAAGTCGCTGGACCCGTTCTATAAACGGATTTCCTCGATATTGGGCAAGCTGGGTTTGAACAGTTTTGCCTATGCCCGATTGCAAAAATCCCGCGACGTGGCGGCCAGTGTCGGCAACGTCATTCCGGAAGCCCAACACCTGTACCAACAGTACGATTTCGGCCGCTTCGACATGTCCGTGGAGCATGCCCAGCTCGACGAGACGCCGCTGCTCATGTCCCAGGTCCGGGCGACCGTCGAGGCGACGACGTTCAAAAGCACGAAAATCGAGCAGAACGCCGAGCTGCTGAACATGATGGGCACGTACGGCTATTACAACTACTGGAACAACGGATTCGACTCGTATTCCGGCGAGGGGCGGGCCCTGGTCATCTTCGGCGCGGGCGGGCTGCCAGCGGATGAGTTTGACCGCCGCGCGATACAACACGCCTTCCTGCTGCTGACCCTTTCCAAGGCGATCGATCAAATCGGATGGCAAAAATTTCCGTATGTATTTAAACGCATCGGCTGGAACGGGCCTGTCGACCTGGGACCCAAGCCGCTCCGCTTGCTGTACGTCATCGGAAAATACAGCGTTTCCCTGCAAGAGGCCGCCGCGATATGCAATATCGCCCTGTCGACGGCCAACCAGCATATGGCGGCGGCCAAGCAGGCGCTGGGCGTGAGTTCGATTGCGGCCGCGGTGCTGGAGGCTGCCCGTTATGGATTGATCGATCTCGAAGTCCGCGTCCTGGGGCTCGATCTCAAATAAGAACTCGATTTCAAATAAGGAAACTTCTGAAAAACGTAGCGAGTGCCGCATCAGCAAGCGCAGTGGTTTTCCAGAGGTTCCCTAAGAATAAATTAGTTCGAAGATGGAGGTACCAGCGTGGAAATAATAAAAGAAATCCCCAAGGAAAACTTGAACCTCAATGACCAGGCCAACCAGGCGAATCCCTATCTCATGTATGCCGGGTTGCGGGAAAAAACACCGGTTTGCCTGTTCAAAAATGGCATCTATGCCTTGACCCGTTACGACGATGTCAGCGCGGCGTTGCGGAGTCCGGAGAATTTCTTCGATGGCGCGTCCGTCGGTGGCAGAGGCGACTGGTTGCCGGAGGATTGCGAGCACGCGGCGTTCATGGTTTCCGAAAGTCCTCCCGACCACGAAAAATACCGGGCCATCGCCAACAGGCTGTTTTTGCCGAAGGTGATCAACGAGTACAAGGATTTCATGGCGCAGACGGCCGACGCGCTGCTGGATCGGGTGACGCCGGGCCAGCCGTTCAATTTTGTCAGGGAGTTTGCCGAGCCCTATACCAGCGCGGTCCTGGCTAAAATCGTCGGCATTCACACATCGACAAACCAATATGCGGATCTCGTCCGCAAGTGGCATTTCCTCTCCGAACAGAATACGCCGGATGCCCCCGAATCCCATCGCCGGGACGTGATTCAAATCACGCGGGAATTGAACGCCGCTTACGAGAAAATCCTTGAGGAGCGCCGCAACAATCCCAGCGATGATTTCATCTCCATGCTGCTGTCGGCGAAGATCGACAACGAGCGGCTCAGCAGAAAAGTTGTCTACGGAGCCCTGGATCTTTTCCTGAGCGCCGGCTTCACCACCACCGCGCAGCATGTTTCCAATGCCATCCTGGAGCTGGCGCACCGACCCGAATTGCTGGCAACGCTTGCCGGGAACCGCGATGAAATTCCCGCCTTCAATGAAGAGCTTCTTCGATTCTCCGGTCCCACCCACAGCGTCATGCGCACCACGGTACGCCCGGTCACCATCGAGGGCCTGACGATTCCTCAGGGAAAGCCGGTTCATCTGCTCATCGCATCGGCAAACCGGGACCCGAGGGTTTTCGATTCGCCCAACGAATTCCTGCTGCACCGGCCCAACATCAAGCGCCAGATCGCATTCGGTTACGGCGTGCATATTTGCCTGGGCGCCGCCCTGGTCCGCTTGGAAACCCAAGTGGTGCTGGAGCGCATGCTGGAGCGCTTTTCACGCATTCGCTGCCCGCGTCACGAGGAACTGGATTGGGCGGCAACGCTTTTCACTCGCGGCACCAAGGAACTTCCGACCGTTTTTCAATAATAACGAACAAAAAAATAAGAGGATCACATGGCCCAATTCAGGATCAAGGGGAGCGCTTTGGCGGTAGCGGCGGCTATTGCCTGTTTTTCGTCGGAAACGGCCCTGGCCGAAAAAACAACGCTCGAGGAAGTCATCGTCACCGCCCAAAAGCGTGAGCAATCCCTGCAGGATATTCCTATCGCCGTTTCCGCTCTCGATAAAGCACAGTTGGTGTCTTTAGGCATCAACAGCATCGATGCGCTTGGCAGTGGCATCATTCCCTCCCTCAATGTTCATCCTTACGGAAACTCCAACTCGATCCAGATCGTTACGATCCGCGGCATGGGCACGGCGGAGGTTGCCTCGATCACCAGTGAACCTTATGTGGCTATTTACCAGGACGGTTTTTATCGCGGGCGTGCGCAGGGGTTGAGTGCGGAAATTGCCGATGCGGAACGCATCGAAGTGCTCAGGGGACCGCAAGGCACGCTGTTTGGCCGCAATGCCACCGGTGGCGCGATCAATACCATCAGCAAAAGACCCAGCGGAGAATTCGGCATCGAACAAACGTTGGGCGTCGGCACCAACGATGAACGCCGCAGCGTTACCCACCTGAATCTTCCCGACTACGAGGGCTTGAAGGCCAAGCTCGATTACCTTTATCACTCAAAGGATGGCTGGGTTGAAAATACCGCTCCCGGCGAAAATGATTTCAATGCGTATGTGAAACGCGGCGGCCGTCTGGCGCTGGAGTATCAGGTTGCGGACGCGTTCAGCGCGAGTTATGCCCTGGACGACATTCGCATGGATACGACGGCGCCCTATTTCCAGGTGTATAGGGATTACGGCATCGCGACGCTGGGCGGTCCACTGTTTGGCGCCGAGGGTGGCCGGCAAACGAAAACCCGGCGCCCGATCGCACCGCTGGACTGGACGACGACTCATGTCCTGGCCCACGGCCTGACGCTGAGTTATTCGCCCTATGAACAGTTGACCCTGAAATCGCTGACCGGCTACCAGAAAAAAAGCGACGACACACGATCCAATTTCGGCGGAGCGCTGTATTACAACGGCTTTGTGCCCTGGACCGATGTGGATGAATCCTTGTTCAGCCAGGAGTTCCAGGCGGTCGGCTCTTTTGATCGGATCGATTTCATCGCTGGAATATTCCTGCTCAGGGAGAATGCCAAGTCTGAAACCCGCAGTTACTTTTCCCTGGATATGTGGGGCTTCTACACCGGCACGCCGTGGTCGCCCATCGATCCGCCGACGAGGTTCGACGTATTCGATCCCGACGGCGCCCAGACGCCTCCGCCTCAGGTCGTGCACATGGATTCCGATTCAAAAGCGGTGTATGGCCAAGTGACCTGGACGCCTCCGGTTTTAAGCGATGCGTTGAAATTGACAGTTGGAGGCCGGTATACGAAGGAAAACAAATCGGCCTACCGGGACTATAAAGCCCATGTCGGTTTTGACTTTGATGAATCGCGCTTCGATCCGATGGTCAGCGCCGAATATCGAATCTCCGATGGAGTGTCCGCCTACGCGAAGTGGTCAAGCGCCTATCAGGCCGGCGGCGCCAATCCTATTTCCAAGTCATTCACGCCGTACAGGAACATGATCGTCAAATCCACGGAAATGGGATTTAAATCCGAGTTCTGGGAGCGGCGGGCGCGGGTGAACCTGGACGTTTTTCGCAGCGTACTCGATGGCATGCAACTGGAATTTATCGGGCAGCCCGTTACGGTCACGGAAACCATTGCCGCGGAAAAGCAAGCCGTATCGAAGGGCCTGGAGCTGGACGCGTCCGTCGTTCCCCTGCCGGGCCTGGTGATCGGCGCCAGCTACACGCGTCTTATTACGCACATCCCTTTGCAACCCAACCCACTGCTGAATGGCGCCCTGCAAAAGTTCGAAGCCACGGTGTCGCCCAAGCATGCGGGATCGGGCACCATCGATTACACCTTTCCGGAATTCGGTATCGGCCGGTTGATCGCCCATGTCGATGTGACATCCTCATCGCCCTATGCCTACATGGCGCTGGATAACCAGCGCTGTGATGGGTACACAACGGTCAATGCGCGCTTAACCCTCGGCGACATACCGATACACCATGACGGGATGCTTCAAGTTGCCGTCTGGGCGCGCAATCTTACCGACGACGAACATGCAACTTTCGCTTTTCCGAATGGAACGCCGGCGACCGACATCGTGCAGACTTTCTCGGAAGGAAGAACAGTCGGCCTGGATTTGGTTTACAGCTATAAATAGTTAAAAAATAAATAACTAGGGAACCTCTGAAAAACATAGCGAGTGCAGCCGAGGCAAGGCAACAATGAGCGAAAAACCGCAGTTTATAGGTCAATCAATGAGGATTTTGAGCTCATTTTTAACGCCGCATCGGCAAGCGCAGTAGTTTTTCAGCGGTTCCCTGGAAGTCATTTCATAAATATGAGTGGTGCGCTCAGACAATGCCCTGGAACAACAGGCACAAGCACCCTGAACAGCGGGCACAAGTACCCTGAACAACGGGCACAAGTACCCTGAACAGCGGGCACAAGTACCCTGAACAGCGGGCACAAGCACCCTGAACGGCGGGCGCGAGGCTGCCTTGCAACGCATATCAGCGTCCCCCGCTTTTTTTATTGCCGCAATAAATTGTCAAATTCCATCGCCGCAATTAAAAATAATTTCAGTACCCGGCAAAAATTTGTAGAAACCTGCTAACTCATGGGCGGGATGAATGGCGAGTATGAGAAGGGTGGAAAAAGCCTGGCTATTTTAACGGTTAATCATTTGAACAGTGGGAGTGGTTCGACATGGGTATGTTGATCTTGTCAAGAAAGTTGGGTGAGACACTCTTTATTGGCGACGATGTTCAAGTCGTCATTCTGGGGATAAGCGGCAACCAGATCCGTTTGGGCATCAAGGCGCCTCCGGAGCTGCCGGTCCACCGCGAGGAAGTGTGGAGGAAGATCCAGGCTGAGTTGCACGCGGATCAATGTGTGGCCGGCGCCATCTGAGGACTCTTGCGGCTCGGCGAATCAACAATAACTTTCGATCGGGCCAACAATAACTTTAGATCGGGATCGTTCCGCCATTGGAAATAGTTCCGCCATTGGAAATGGAGTACCAACATGCACGGGCGAGCCTTGTCTTCATCCCTGCCAGCCGAAAGCGCTTTGAGCGATATCCCGGATCTGATAACGCAGGCGTATCAAGGATCGTTGGAAGCCTCTCCCTGGCAGAGCCTGCTGCGCAGTCTTCGCCTGCACACGGACAGCGAAATGTCGGCGATGATGCTCAGGCCGGGCAAGGCCGGGCTGGCAGCGTTAGCGCTATGGGATTTTCGTAATCCTTTGCCGGCGGAGGCGGTCCGCGATTTCAGTGTCGAGTACGCCAATATGGGCTATCGCGATCCGCTGACCAGCGCGCTGGGCAAAACCGGCGGCGTTCTTTCGCTGGACCAGGTTGTCGCGGGGACAGCTCTGGAGCAGACGGAGTTCTATCGCAGGATCATGCAACCGGCCGGCATTGCGCAGGTATTGGCCATGCACGTCCCCATGCCCGATAACGCGGCCTGTTTCATTGGCATGATGCGGGGGCCGGGGCAGAGCGCATTCAGCGTTGCGGACAAGCAGATGCTGCTGGCGCTGCGCCCGCATCTCGAACATGCGTTGAAGGTACATGCCTTGCTGAAACGCCAGGAGATGGAAAAGGGCATTTACGGGGATGCCTTGGACAGCCTGACCATCGGCACGATCGTTCTGGATGGACGAGGCAGGATTCTGGAGGCCAACCAGACAGCGAAAAATATTTTGCGGCGCAGCTTCTGTTTCTCCGTCGTGGACGATCACTTGATCCCAACAAAGTCGCAGTATCGCGACGAGTTCAAGCAGTTGCTGAACGCGGCGATCTCATGGCGTGAGCGGCAGTTGCCGGACACCTTCGTCGAAGCGCTGCGCATCGATTGCCCGACGGGCGCCGATATCGGATTGTTGATCAGAACTTCTCCGTGCTCGAATTGGTACCAAAACGCGGGCGTGCCCGCTGTCATTATTTATCTCGAGGATTTCGAGCAGGAAAGCTCCGCGCCCGAACAAATCATCGCGCGCCTGTTTGGCCTGACAAAATCTGAAGCCCGGCTTGCCGCGCTGCTCGCGAGCGGCGTAACGCTCACCGAGGCCGCGGTGAGACTCAAGCTGACGGAAAGCAGTGTGCGCACCTACTCGAAGAAAATATTCGCCAAGATGGGAATCGGCCGGCAGGCGGAGCTGGTGCGCCTGATTCTGAAGAGCGTGGCGCTACTGGCCCCGTCACCCGATAAGGCATCGGGTTAAGGAACCTCTGAAAAACGACTGCGCTTGCCGATGCGGCGTTAAAAATGCGCTCAAAATCCTTATTGATGGACGTATAAACGACGGTTTTTCGCTCATTGTTGCCTTGCCTCGGCGGCACTCGCTACGTTTTCAGAGGTTCCTTAAGTTATTCCCTGTGGGATGGGCATCGATTCAAAGTTTTTTTCTGGAGAGGGTTTAACCATGTCGGATTTTTCATCGGACCCGGTCGAGCACAAAATTCATGATGAAATGATTTCCAGGTTTTCCGCCGCGAGCCCGGTCAAGAAAATGCTGCAACGCATGTACAGCGAAAAACTCACGCTGGCTGAGCTGGCCTCTCTGAACGGCTGCAAGGTGTCCACTTATGACAAACATATGAGATCGGCAAAAAGGATGCTGGGAACCCGCACCGTTGCGGGAACATTGGCCGCTGCGTTGAAAGCCGGCCTCATTGAGGACGCTTGAGCGCGGCTGGGTGGCAGCCTCAAGCGTTGACCGCATCATTCCGCGCCAGCTGTCATGTCTGTGTAATCAGAGCCTGTCTTCGAAAAACAGGCCATCGAAAACAGGTCATCAGAATGTGGGTGGCGCGAACGCAGGCGGCGAGAATGCGTGTAAAGAAAAAGCCCAGGCGAAACGCCGCGCGCAAGGCGCGGCGGATTACAGGAACGGATCGGCCACGCTGACCGGTTCGCCGCGATCGAGCACGGCGGCGGCGATCAGTTCTTCGAGATAGCGGCTGTCCCACCAGTTGAGCTGCCCCTGTTTGGCGCGGCGAAAAAACAGCTGGATGTCGTACTCGAGGGTGAAGCCGATGCCGCCGTGAATCTGTTCGGCTTTCGCCGTGACATCGCGCGCGGTGTCGCCGGCGAACAACTGCGCCATGGCCGCCAGCGTGTGAAACGGTTTGCCGTTGCTGTGCGCCCAGGCGGCTTCGTAGACCAGCGTCCTGGCGCCGTCCACCGCGGTGGCGCAATCGGCCAGATAGTGGCTGATGGATTGAAACGCGGCGATCGGCTTGTCGAATTGCTCGCGCTGTCCGGCGTAGGCCACGGTGATTTCCAGCGCCCGCGCGGCGAGGCCGACGGCGCGGGCGGCGTCGAGAATCACCGCCTCGTGCAGCACGTCCTGCCACAGCGCCCAGCCGCTGCCATCGCGGGTGAGCCGCGCGGCGGCGGCAACCGTTACCCGGTCGAAACGCGCGTGAAACTGCGTGTCCGACGCCATGCTCGATTCGCGCCGCAGCGTCAATCCGGGCGCGTCGCGGTCCACCAGGAACAGATCGATGGCGGTGTCGGCGGCGCCGGTGCGGGCGAGCACCAGCAGCTTGTGCGCGGCGCCGGCAAAAAAGACATGGCGTTTTTCGCCGCTGAGAATGAATGAATCGCCCTGTGCCTCGGCGCGCAACTGCACGCCGGCGGCGGCGTAAGCGTTGCCCGGCTCCAGCCAGGCCGGCGTCACGATCAGGGCGCCGCTGGCGATGGCCGGCAGCAGGGCCTGCCGCCATTGCGCATGGCCCGAGCGCTGCAGGGCCAGCGCGCTGACCACCGAGCTGACGAAATGCGGCAGCGGCGCCAGCGCGCGGCCGAACTCTTCATAAATCGCGGCGTTTTCCAGCATCGATATCGGACTGCCGCCCCACTCCTCCGGGATCAGCGTGCCCAGCAGGCCGGCCTGGATCAATTGTTGCCACAGCGCTTCGGGATAACCGCGCTCGTCGTTTTCCATCGCGCGCACCACGGCGGTGGTGCAGTGATCCGCGCAGATGCTGCGCACCAGGTTGCCCAGCGCGATCTGGTCTTCGGTGTCGTTCAGGTTCATGTGTGCTCTTCCCGTTGTGCGCGGCGCTCAGGGCGCCCACGCGCTGCCTTTGCATAACCAGGGGTTGTCCCGCGCCGAAACCGGCAGCGCCACGCGGGCGCGGCACTCGGTCGCCAGACGCGGGCCGACCTGGATCGCCAGGGCCAGATCGACCCAGCCGAAACCCTGCCCCTGAGCCTGTTCCAGGGCCGTGACGCGGCCGCTGAAGGTCATGGTGTCGCCCGGAAAAATCGAGTTTTTCATGCTGAATTTCATCCGCCCGATGCGCCCGCGCGGGCCGCTCCAGTCGGTAATGAAGCGTTCGAACCAGGCCGCCTGCGCGGGCGTGTTCAGAAAAATGTCCCGCACGCCGTTGCGCTGCACGGCGAAGTCGCGGTCGTGGTGCATCGGCCGCCAGTCGCGGCTGGCCATGGCGCCGAGCACGATGGTGGTGGCGGTCACCGCCTGCGCCAGCGGCGGCAGTTCGAGGCCCTCGCGCACCGCGCCGAACAACAGCTCGCGCTCATTCATCGCCCAGTCTCCGGTAGCCGAACGCGGTGTAGCTGTCCGAGCCGACGAATTCGCCGCGCTGGTTTTCGAACATCACATCGATGACCCAGAAGCGGCCGCGCCCGAGCCGCGTGGTTTTGAGTTCGCTGATCGAGCGGATCACCTGATAGGACTGCAGGCGGTCGCCGATCCGCACCGGTTCGCCGAAGGTCAGCTCGTTGTCGGCGATGACGGCTTCCGGCAGGTCGAGCAGGCGCTTGAGATCGAAATGCGCCTGCAGCGGCGTGCGCTCGGATGCGCTGCCCGGGCGCCAGTGGTGGGGGCGGAACCAGACCGACAGCATGGTCGGCGGTGCGATCGGGCCGCCGGTCAGCGCACTGGCGGCGTCCTCGTCCCAGAACAGCGGATTGCCGTTCTGCGCCGCCGCGCAGGTGCTGTGGATATAGCCGCGCTCCACTTCGATTTCGCTGCGCTCGCGATACAGCTCGCGGCCGAGCATGGCCCGCACTTCGGCGGGAATGGGTTCGGACATGGCTGTCTCCTCCGCGCGCCCGTTCATTCGACAATATGCCCCGCGCGCAGGGCGGCGATTTCGTCGGCGCCGTAGCCGAAGCGCGCCAGCACGTCCGCGCCGGTGTCGTCGTCCAGGGCGATGCGCGGCCGGCGTTGCGCGCCGGCCATCAGCGCCGCCAGTTGCGTGAATTCGCCGTGGCGCGCGTGCGTCACCTCGGTGAAACTGGCGCGCGCGCGCAGATGTGCGTCGGCCGCGATTTCCGCAACCGACAGCACCGGCGCCACGCAGGTGTCGCGGTCCGCCAGCAGCGCCACCCAGTGGTCGCGCTCGCGCTCGCGAAAACGCTGGCGCAGCGCGGCGCGCAGCGCCGGTTGGCGGTCGTCGCGGTATTGGTCGTCGGCGAATTCGTCGAGCGCCAGCAGCCGGCACAGATTGCGGTAGAACTTCGATTCGATCGCGCCCACCGAAATGAAGCGTGCGTCCCGCGTCGCATAGACGCCGTACCAGGCGTAGCGGCCGGTCAGCAGGTCGGTGCCGGCGGAAGCGGCGGCACCGGTCGCCAGGTATTGATCGACCGGCAGCGACATCATCGCCAGCACGCCGTCCACCACCGCCACGTCGAGGTAGGCGCCGGCGCCGCCGTGCTGGCGCTTGAGCAGCGCCGCCAGGATCGACAGGCAGGCGTGCATGCCGCCGCCGGCGCTGTCGCCGACGGTGGCGCCGGGCAGCGCCGGGCAGCCGTCGGCGTCGCGCCCGGAGCAGTCCAGCAGGCCGCCCACCGCGAGGTAGTTGATATCGTGCCCGGCCCAGTGCGCGTAGGGGCCGGTCTGGCCGTAGCCGCTGGTGGAGCAATACACCAGCGCCGGATTGACCGCCTGGAGTTGTTCGTAGCCGATGCCGAGCCGCGCGGCCACGCCGGGGCGGAAGCTTTCGATCAGCACGTCGGCCCGCGCCGCCAGCCGCAGCAGCACGGCGCGGCCTTCGGCGCTTTTCAGATCGAGGCGCAGCGCGCGCGTGCCGCGGCCGGCGCCGTAGGCGTAGAACACCGGTTCGATCTGCTTGCCGGCGGCGTCGGCCAGCGGGCCGATGCGAATCACCTCGGCGCCGAAATCCGCCAGGGTCTGCGCGGCACGCGCGGCCGGGCCGACGCTGGCGAGATTGAGTACGGTGATGTGTTCCAGCACGATGCCGATCCCGCTCAGAAGTTTTTCGGCAGGCCCAGCTTGCGCCGGGCGATGATGTTTTTCTGCACCTCGGAGGAGCCGCCGCCGATGGTGTCGATCACGGTGAAGGTGTAAGTGCTCTCGGCGCGTCCGCCCAGCGGGGCGGTCGGATTGCCGAGGCTCAGCTGCGCGCCGGGGCCGGCGATGTCCATGGTGGCGTTGGCGACGCGCTGCGACAGCTCGGTGGCGTAGAGCTTGTAGCAGGAGGCTTCGTTGGTCGGCGGCTTGTCGCTGTTGAGCGCCGCCGACACGAATTTCAAACCCAGCAGCCGCGCCACCTCGCACTCGGTGACGAGGCGCGCCACGCGCTGGCGGATCACCGGGTCGTCCACCAGGCGCCGGCCGTCGCGGCGGGTGTTGCGCACATAATCCGCCAGCAGGTTCACCCGCTCCTTGATCGGCGCGAAGGTGAACAGGGTGAAACGCTCCAGGTCGAGCGCTTCGGAAATGTACTGGAAGCCTTTGTTGAGATCGCCCACGCGGTATTCGTCGCTGACGTACACGTCGTCGAAGAACACCATGTTGGTGCGCTCGCCGCCCATGGTCGGCATCGGGTGGATGGTGAGGCCGGGATCGTCCATGCGCACCAGGAACAGCGTGATGCCGTGGTGTTTCGGCGCCTGCGGATCGGTGCGCGCGCCGACCCAGTACCAGTCGGCGAAGTGCGCCGAGGTGGTGAACATCTTCTGGCCGTTGAGGCGCCAGCCGGCGCCGTCGCGGCTCGCCTTCAGGCGCATCGCGGCGGCGTCCGAGCCGGCGTTGGGTTCGGAGTAGCCCACCGCGAATTCAATCTCGGCGTTGAGAATCTGCGGCAGGAATTCGCGCTTGAGCTTTTCGCTGCCGTGGTGGATCAGCGTCTTGCCGATGATGCCGACACCCTTGCCGATCTGCGGCGCGCCCACCGAGGCCAGCATTTCGTTGAGCAGGTATTCGTAGACGCCGCTGGTGTTGGCGCCGCCGTATTGCTCCGGCCAGGTCAGGCCCAGCCAGCCCTGGGCGGCGACTTTTTTCATGAAGGCGCGGCGCGCCGGCGTGTCGCAAACCTGCGCCATGTTCTCGCGGGTGACGTCCATCACGTCCGGCGCGCGGTTGGCGCGCAGGAAGGCATCGACCTGGCGCACAAAATCCTGTTCGGCGGGAGAGAATTCGTAATTCATTCGCACGATTTCCTGTTGGTTTTCGCAGGGACCGGAGCATCCTAACAAGCGCTCCGCGCCGTGATCAGGCCGCGGAAATTGCCGATGCGGCCGTGTCGAGGTCATATACGGTCAGGCGGGTTTGGCGGCGCCGAACCGCTGGCGCAACTGCTCCTTGAGCACCTTGCCGCTGGGATTGCGCGGCATGCGTTCGACGCGCTCCAGCCGCTCCGGGGTCTCGTGTTTCAGCAGGCCCTTTTGCAAGCCGAACGCGGCCAGTTCCTGCAAGGTCGGCGCGTCGCCGCCGGCGCGCAGTTCCAGCACCGCGCAGGCCAGTTCGCCGCGCTCGGCGTCGGGCAGCCCGATCACCGCGACATCGGCGATCTGCGGATGCTGGTAAAGCGCGTCCTCGACTTTCTTCGCCGAGATGTTTTCGCCCTTGCGGATGATGATGTCCTTGGCGCGGCCGGTCACGGTCAGCCAGCCGTCCGCGTCCAGCGCGCCGATATCGCCGCTGTCGAGATAACCCTCGTCGTCGAAGGCGCCCTCGTTCAGCGCCGCGTCGACATAACCCAGGCAGCGGTGCGGCCCGTGCAGCCAGATCACGCCGGTTTCGCCGGGCGCGGCGCGGCGGCCGTCGGCCGCGACGATCTTGATGCGCATGCCGGGCAGGGCGCGGCCTTCGCTGACGGCGAGCTTGTCGTCGGGATCGCGCACCGTGTTCATCACCGCGATGGGGCATTCGGTGAGGCCGTAGCCGCTGATGAAGCCGGCGCAGTTGAGTTCGGTCTTGACGTCGTAGTGCAATTGCGGCGGCCGTGTGGAGCCGCCGCCGGTGACGCAGCGCAGGCGCGGCATGACCGGATCGCCCGGCGCTTCGCGCTGCGCCTTGAGATAGGTCTGCGCGAAGGTGGCGCCGGCGCCGGCCACGGTGACGCGATGGCGCTTGAGATAGGGCAGCACATCGGCGCCGAAGGTTTCGACCAGCAGGCATTCGCAGCCCACCAGCAGATGCGACACCAGCCAGACGAAGCCGCCGATGTGGGTGAACGGGAACACCAGCGGCACCACGTCGTCGGCGGCCAGCTCCAGCACCGCGACCATGCCGAAGGCGGTGGCGATGAGGCTGGCGTCGCCGTGCAGCGCGCCCTTCGGATCGGCGGTGGTGCCGGAGGTGTAGAACACCCAGCGCGCCGCCTGCTCGTCCGGCGCGTCGACCGGTGCCGGCGGCAGGGTGTCCGCCGTGGCGCGCGGCAGCTCGCCCTTGTCGATCGCCAGCACCCGCAGGCCGGGCCGTTGCGCGCCCACCGCGGCGGCCATGGCGGCGTGATCGAAACCTTTCCAGAGCTTCGGCACCACCAGCAGGTCGGCTTGCACCTGGCGGCAGATGAAGGCCACCGAGGGCTCGCGCAGCATCGGCAGCATCGGCACCTGGCGCGCGCCGAGCCGCGCCAGCGCGGCGGTCAGCAGCAGCGCTTCCTGCCAGGTGGGCAGCTGCCAGGCGACCGTGCTGCCGGCGCCGATACCCATGGCCTGCAGGCCGGCGGCGACTTCCTCGGCCGCGTCGCGGTATTCGCCGAAAGTGAGGGTGCGGCCGGCTTCATCGCGCAGAAACAGCCGCTGGGCCGAATGGTCGGCGCGCGCGGCGATGAGACCCCATAGCGTTCTGCTGTGTTTCACGAGCTGTTCCTGTCATGCGTTGCGGTGGTGAAGAAGGTTGTCAGGCGACCGTACGGGTTGTCATTGCGGCGACCGCATCCACCGCTGACCGGCTTATCGTTATTGCGGCGCCTGTTATCTGCCGTTGTGGCGATGCCTGTACTCGTTACTGTCGCCTGTATCGGTCGTTACTGAGGTGCCTGTACCTGTCGTGATTGCGATGAATGTACATAAAGCACCTGCAGGTCGTACACCAGCGCGGGCCGTTCGCTGTCCACGATGTGGAAGGCGACCTCGCTGGTCAGCAGCGTGCCGCGCTTGTGCGCCTCGACCTGTTTCAGGCGCTGCCGCAAATGCACCGTCGAACCGACCACCACCGGCGCCAGAAAGCGCAGGCCGGCGGAGCCGTAGTTGGCGGCGCTGGTGTAGTTCGCCACGGCGTAGCGCTGCGGCGCGCGCAGGCTGGGCATCAGGCCGAGCAGGAAAAAGCCGTGCACGACCGGTGCGCCGAACGGGCTTTCCCGGCGCGCGCGCTCGACATCGATATGAATCCACTGGCGGTCGCCGGTGAGGTCGGCGTAGCGGTCGACCATGTCCTGGGTGATGGTGACCGTATTCGACCAGTCGCCGAATTGGTCGGTGACCTGGGCGCGCAGCGCCGCCAGATCGGCGGCGTCGATGCGTTTCACGGTGGTGGATGATGCGGTGGTGGATTCGCTCATGCATGGACCTCGATAGGCTGCGCCTCGTCGCGGCGCGAAAAACAGGTTCGATTCAGACGCCCAGGATCACCACGCCGCAGGCCTGGGGCGTGCCGCCGATGTTGTGGCTGAGCGCGGTGGTCGCTCCCGGCACTTGCCGCGCGCCGGCCGCGCCGCGCAGTTGCAGCGTGTTTTCGTAGAGCATGCGCACGCCGGTGGCGCCGGTGGGATGGCCGAAGCTCTTCAGGCCGCCGTCGGTGTTGACCGGCAAGTCCCCGTCCAGATGGAATACCCCGCTGTCGATCATTTCCTTCGCGCCGCCGCGCGGGCAGAAGCCGAGGTCTTCATACGTCAGCAGTTCGGTGAGGGTGAAGCAGTCGTGCACCTGCGCCAGATCGATCTGGCGCAGCGGATCGCTGATGCCCGCCTGGCGGTAGCATTCCCGCGCGGCGCTGCGGGTCGGGCCCCAGCCGAGGAAATCGAAATCCGGGTCCGACTGCGGGTTGCGCCCCAGCGTCACCGCCACGCCCTTGAGCCACACCGGCTGTCGCGGATAGCGGCCGACACGGTCGGCGCGCGAGACGATGACCGCCGCCGCGCCGTCCGATTGCGCGGCGCAGTCGTAGAGGCCGAACGGCCAGGAAATCATGCGCGCGTTGAGCACGTCGTCGACGGTGATTTCCCGCTTCAGCATGCTCTTCGGCGCGAGCGTGCCGTTGTGGTGGTTTTTCACGGCGATCTTCGCCAGTTCCACGCGCCCGACGTTGTAGGTCTCGAAGTAGCGCGCGGCGCACAGGGAGAACCAGCCGGCCGGCGTCATCGGCAGGCCGCGGTTGCTGGTGAAGGCGACGCTCGGGCCGGACACGCCGCGATCCTTCGGTTTGTCGAAGCCCACCACCAGCACCGTGTCGTGCATGCCGGCGGCCACCGCCAGCGCGGCGCAGCGGAACGCGTCGGTGCCGGTGGCGCAGTAGTTCTGCACCAGCGTGATCGGGATGTCGAACAGCTTCAGCGCCTCCGCCACCTCGGCGGTGCCCCGCGAGGGATAGACGGCGCCGCAGAACACCGCGTCGATCTGCCGTTGCGGATCGTCGATGCCGGCGTCGGCGTAGGCGTCGAAGGCGGCGTCGACGATCATGTCTTCCGGGCCGGCGCTCCAGTTTTCCCCGAACTGGCTGCAACCGACGCCGACGATGGCGACCTTGTCGCGCAGGCTGTCAGCCATGGTGATTCTCCTCTGCGCCGCCGGGCAGGCGGCTCTTCCAGAAATAGGCCGGCTTGCCGCCCGCCCGGTGGATGCGGCGGAACACGAATTCCACCGGCTGCCCGACCCGGAGCGGTTCGCCGTTGTAGTCCGCCATCTGCACGTAGACCCGGGCGCCGCCCTCGACCTCGCACATGCCCGCCACCACCGGCGAGCGCGCGGCGGGAAAGAAATGATCCTTGGTGTAGCTGGCGACGCGGCCGCCGCGCTGGGCCAGGGGCGCGGGCTCGAAATCGTCGCGGCGATGGCAGCGGTAGCACACGCGGGTCGGCGGGAAATGCTCGGTGCCGCAGCCCCGGCAGCGCGCGCCGGTGAAGGCGATGTCCGCCTCCTGTTCGCGAAAGTGCACGGTGGCGGAAATGCCGTTGGCGGGGTCGACCGGCGGCGTGTTCACGTCCAGTCCCCGGCATTGCAGATAGGTGCGGTAGGACATCACCGGAATACGCGCCGCCAGTTGCCGGGCCAGCGGGATGCGCCCCGGCGCCGGCGCCAGCGCCCGCTCCAGGCGCCAGCTCATGGCGTGGGCGCCGTCGCCGTAGAAACCCGCCAGCAGGCGGTCGCCGGCGCGCGCCTGTTCCAGCGCCTGCGCCAGCAGCAGCGGCGTCATCGCGGCCCCGCAGTTGCCGACCCGGCCGAACAGCGGATCGACCGCGCGCGCGGGCTCCAGGCCCAGGCGCCGCACCAGCTCCTGGTGGCTGCGGGCGTCCGGCGCGAACGCGGCGAAGGCGTCGATCGCGTCGGGCCGCAGCCCCTGGGTCTCCAGCAGTTGTCGCACCGCGGCGCCGAGCGCGGCGTGGTAGCCGTGCTGGATCACGAAGCGCTCCTCCCAGCTGCGCACGGTGGCGGCATCGGCCTCGCGCCAGACATCGAACAGCGGCCGGTTGAGCGCGCAGTCCGCCTCCAGTCGCAGCGGGCCGTCCGCCGTCACCAGGAACGCCGCCGCGGCGTCGCCGAATTGCAGGTCCTGGGCCGAATAGGGTTCCGCCGTGCGCATGTCCGCCGCCGCCACCAGCACCGCCCGCGCCGTGCCGCCGCGCACCGCGTCGACCGCCGCGCGCAGGGCGGCGGCGCCGGCCTTGAGGCTGGCGCCATAGTCCACGGTCAGCACGCCGCCGTGCAGATTCAGCGCCTGCGCGGCGATGGCGGCGGCGGATTTCTCGGCGAACACCGGCGTGGTCGACACCAGGTACAACTGGTCGACCAGGCCGCGGTCCTGGCCGCTGAGGCACTGGGCGGCCGCCGCCACCGCCATGGTGAGGCTGTCCTCGTCGGAGCCGGCGAGGGCCTTCTCCGCGCTCGAGGGTTTGCCGGCGGCGGCCTGCGCCAGGCTCAGCGGCATACGCAGCCGCGGTATGTGCACACCGTAGGAGGAAATACCCGCCATTGGAGATCCTGTCGGTCGGTTGGGATTGCAAGTCGGATCGATAGTAGGATCGCGATATTGGTGTGTAAATCGGTGGGCCCGGGGCAGGATACGGGGTTGGCCGGTTTTGATATCAACGGCGCCGGGGCCCTGTGGCCGCCAGCGTTTACTCTGAATCGCGCCCTCGATTCGGGCGCCCATGACCGACTGAAGAAAGGAACGATCCGACGTGTCAGCATCCATTCGTTACGAACAGAGAGGCCGCATCGCGCTGCTCACCCTCGACCGCCCCGAGCGCCACAACGCGCTCACCTTCCCGATGATGCGGGAACTGGCCGCGGCCTGGGACGAGATCAAGCGCGACGACGGCATCGCCTGCGCGATCGTCACCGGCGCCGGCGAAAAAGCCTTTTGCACCGGCATGGACCTGAGCGGCATCAGCGCCGCCGACGCCGAGGTGCTCGGCGCCACCGACAGCGCCCTGCGCGAATCGCCGGTGTTCAAGCTCACCGCGTTGCAGAACCGCTGCTGGAAACCGGTGATCACCGCGGTCAACGGCATGGTCTGCGGCGGCGGGTTTCATTTCCTCGCGGACAGCGATCTGATCCTGTCGGTGGATACCGCCACGTTCTTCGATAACCACGTCGCCGTCGGGCTGGTCGCCGGGCTGGAGCCGGTGGGGTTGGCGCGGCGCATTCCGCTGGAGCAGGTGTTCCGGCTGGCGCTGCTGGGCGGCAGCGAGCGGATGGACGCGCCGGCGGCGCTGGCCTGCGGCCTGGTCGGCGAGGTGCTGCCGCGGGAGCGGCTGCTGGAGCGCGCGTTCGAGCTGGCCGAAAAGATCGGCCGTCATTCCTTGACCGCGCTGATGCGGACCAAGCGCGCGATCTGGGAAAGCCTCGACGGCGGCTTGCAGCCGGGGCTGGAGGCGACCTGGCGCATCATCGCCGAGCACCAGGCCCATCCCGACAGCCGCGAGGGCGCCAAGGCCTTCGCCGAGGGCCGTGCGCCGGCCTGGGGTGCGGTGCCCGATTCGCTCAAGTGATTCGCGCAAGCGGAATTTGCTCAAGCAACGATTTGCTCAAACAACGATCCACTTAAAAAACCATAACGCACGCAACCTCACGGACAACCGCCACATGGACAAAACCGTTCTCATCGAGCGCCGGGGCGCCGTCGCCCTGGTCATCCTCAATCGCGCCGAACAGCTCAACGCCTACACCGTCCGCATGGGCGAGGAACTGGTGCGGGCCTTCGACGCGCTGCGCGCCGACGCCACCGTGCGCGTGGTCGTGCTGACCGGCGCCGGCCGGGCGTTCTGCGCGGGCGTCGATCTCAAGGCGCTGAAGGCGGCGCCCGCGCCCGAGGACGCCGGGTTGCCGGCGCTGGGCCAGGAGCGCTTCGTGCAGCGTTTCGCCGAGGAGCTGTACCACTTTCCGAAACCGGTGATCGCCGCGATCAACGGCGCCGCGGTCGGCGTGGGCGTGACCATGACCCTGCCCTGCGATATCCGCATGGCCGCCAGCGGCGTGAAGATGGCGCTGCCTTTCGCGAAGCTCGGCATCGTGCCGGGACTGGGCAGCAGCTTTCTGCTGCCCCGGCTGGTGGGGCCGGGCAATGCGAAAATACTCGCGCTGACCGGCAAGACGATATTGTCCGACGAGGCGCGGGAGATGGGTCTGGTCGATCGCGTGGTGGCGCCGGAAAACCTGCTGGAGGAAGCGCTGGCGCTGGCCGGCGCCATCGCCGAAAACCCGCCGCAAGTGGTGGGCCTGATCAAGGAGGCGCTCAACAGCGGCGTCGCCGCCGACGCCATCGGCGCCGCCATCGCCTTCGAGCACGCGCAGAACGCGCGGCGCACCTGACCAGCCTTTCCCTCCGCGGAAAGGTTTGAGACGCAGGCTCGATTGCGCGCATGGAGTCGCGGTGCTTACCCGAGGAATACTCTGCGATATTTGCTGCGGAGTGATTGGTGCTCGGTTTCTGTCAGAGACGGCGTCGGAGGCAGCTCCTTCACAGAGCGGTCACGCGGGTAGCGCGTTGTAAGAGAGCCCAGGCTATTTCGCTCAACCCCGCGGGTACATAAATTTTATTGCGCGGCGTTTTTGCTCTCGGGATTCACGGGTTTTTGGCTTTTTAAACTTGTCATTTTGGGTTTTTTCTCAATCCATGTCTTGAGTTGTGACTCGGTTATTCCAAGCCCGACAATGGCTCCGGGATGGAGCGCTTCTAAATCGGCCAGCGTCATCGCGGTCAATTTATCCGTTTCTTTTATGTTGGATGTTTGGCAGAACCGCTCGATGTAGTCTTCCGCTTGCTTGTCATGCAAACCTTCCTTAACGATCAATCCCATCACTTCTTTTCGTTGCTGCCTGTACTGAATCCGAAAAGCATCAATTTCACCGATGGATTGCCTTGCCACGCCGTATTGCGCGCACGAACGCATCTAGGCCCAGCAGTAAAGATCGCACATCGGCCCTATATCGTTCTTCTCGTAAATTGCGAGGAGGGCGGCGGTGTAATCATCGCGCGATACATCCGTGCAACTCAGCGGACACAAATTGAGTTCGATGAAGGGAATGTTGCAGCTCAGGCGGGATGTTCTTTTGTTCACATGCCGGACGGTTCGCGGGGTCTCAGCCCGGATCGACCAGCACCCAGCGCGGCATGGCGAAGACCGTGCCGTCCGCATCGGTCACCGGTTGGAACACCACCCGCACCGGCGCGCCGATGACGATGTTTTCGAATGCCACCGAATCGATTTCCGCCTGTTCGCTCGCCACCAGATTGCCGACGAAACGAATGGCGGGGTCTTCGTCGGCCGCGACGATGACGATGTTGTAGGGCGCCAGCGCGGCGAATTGCGGAATCAGCGGCGGATGCGGTTCCGCCGCCGACCAGATCGCGCCGCGGCCGGACAGGGCGAGCCAGCGCGGCGCGACGTGCGGCGCGAACGGGCTGCGGTAGCGCGGCGGGTGGATCAGGCGGCCGCTCTGCGGACATTGCTGCACGCGCAGTTCGCCCAGCCGGCAGCCTTCCCAGAACGGCGCGGTGAGTTCGTCGAGTTCCGGCAGCAGCAGGTCGCTCACGCGTTGTCCCTCCTCAGGATGATGGCGCTGGTGGGTACCGGCGAGCCGCCGGTGACCAGGCAGCTGCGCGCGTCCCCGACCTGCGCCGTGGACGCGCCGCGCATTTGCCGCACGCCTTCGTTGATCAGGTTGAAACCGTGGATGTACGCCTCGGACAGGCCGCCGCCGGCGGTGTTGACCGGCAGGCGTCCGCCGATTTCCAGCGCGCCGTTGTCGCTGAACGCGCCGGCTTCTCCCCGGCCGCAGAAACCGTAGGCCTCCAGCGAGAACAGCACCAGCGGCGTGAACGAATCGTAGAATTGCGCGACGTCGATATCGGCGCTTTGAAAATCCGAGCGCGCGTACAGCGCCGCGGCGCAGGTGGCGGCGGTGCCGGCCAGCGGATCGTCCGCGAAATAATTCACCATCGAATGGGTTTGCGGGCCGATGCCCTGCGCGAAGGCGTGAATCAGCACCGGCGCGTGCCGGCAATCGCGCGCGCGGTCGGCGGCGGTGATGACCGCGGCGACCGCGCCGTCGGATTCGAGGCAGTTGTCGAACAGGCACAGCGGTTTCGAAACCCAGCGCGCGGCCATGTAGTCGGCGCGGCTCAGCGTCCGCTCGAACAGGGTCGCGCGCGGATTGCGGTTGGCGTGGCGGCGGCAGGCCAGCGCGACGTTGGCCAGGTGATCGCGGGTGATGCCGTACTCGTGCATGTAGCGCTGGGTGAGCAGCGCGGTTTCATCGACCGGGCGCACCACGCCCCAGGGGCGCGACCAGTTGGCCGCGGTCACCAGTTGCGCCGAGGCGGCGCGGTCGGCCCAGATGCGCTTACCGGAACCGCGCTTGCGCGAGCGCCAGGCGACGCCGACCCGGCACTGGCCGGTGGCGACCGCCATCGCCAGCTGGCCGATGGTGGCCGGGCCGCCGCCGCCGCCGTGGCCGACCTGGCCGAACCAGGTGATGTTTTGCATCCCCAGGTTCTTGGCCAGCTCCTGTTCCGGCGTCGATTCCATGGTGTAGGAGGCGAGGCCGTCGACCTCGGCCGGCGAGATGCCGGCGTCGTCCAGCGCCGCCAGCACCACGCTGGCCGCCAGCTCGCTTTCACTGGCTTCCAGGCGTTTGGCGAAACGCGATTCGGCGATGCCCACGATGGCCGCGCGATCTTTGATCATGCTCATTCCCTTCGTCGCTGTTCAGGCCGCGCCGCTGCGGCGCGCCTGCAAAATATATCGGTACCGCAAAAAAAGCTTCGATGCCGCGAATAAAAAAGGCGCGGGATCCCGGGAGCCAGGACCCGCGCCAACACGGTCGAGCACCGGATTCGGGTCGACGGCTCAGTTGTATTCGTAGCGGATATCCAGCCCATAGGTCCGGGGTTCGCCGAACACGTCGCCGGTGAAGCCCAGCGAGCCGAAGTCGATGCCCCAGCTGCGATAGTTCTCATCGGTCAGGTTCTTGCCCCACAGCGACAAGCGCAGCCGGTTCTTGCCGTCGCCGGAGAGCGGGATCTCGCTCAGCGACAGGCGCGCGTTGACCAGCGTGCGCGGATCGGCGTAGTCGTACTGGTTCTGGAACGGATGGAACACGAGGCGATCCTTGTAATCCACGTCCACCCGCGCGGTGACCAGGCCGATCGACGTGCGCGGGAATTCATACTGCACGCCCAGGGCCGCGGTGTTCTTCGGCGCGAACGGCACGGTGGTGGCGCTGGAGATGTCCACTTCCTGGTCGTTCACCGGGTTGCGCGCAATGTACTCGTTGAATTTCGCGTCCAGGTAGCCGTAGTTCAGGTTGATGGTCAGGCCGTCCACCGGCGCCGCGGTCAGATCGAACTCGAAGCCCTGGTACACGCCTTCGCCGGCGTTGACGATGCGGCTGGCGGCGCCGCCGGTGCCGGCTTCAAGCTGGTTGATCTGGATGTCGTAGTAGTTGTTGCGGAACGCGGCGGCATTGAAGCGCAGGCGGTTGCCGAACCACTCGGATTTCAGGCCCAGTTCGTAGGTTTTCACCGTCTCCTCCTGGGCCGGCGTCAGGAAGCCGGCGGCGGTGCCGGCGCGGGCGTTGTAGACGCCGCCGTTGAAGCCGGTGCTGTACTTGGCGTAGACCATCATTTCCGAATTGATCTGGTAGCTCAGGTTGACCACGCCGCTGACGTTGTCCCAGTGGTCGTGGGCGTGCAGCCGCTGCGAAATATCGGTCTGGCCGAGCGCTTCGTTGAACAGCCAGGCCGAGCGTTTTTCCTCGGTGTAGCGCAGGCCCACGGTCAGGTTCAGCGCGTCGGTCAGGGCATAGGTGCCCTGGCCGTACACGGCCCAGGATTTCATGGTCTGGCCGTAGCTCTCGTCGGCCACGCCGTTCTGGTTGGGATCGGCGCCGGCGCGGGGGAAGGGCAGCGGCATGCGCTGGCTGCCGGTGCAGGCGCCGCTCGAATCGCAGAAGCCGGCCGCCTGGTAGGCCGCCAGCAGGTCGGGATCGCCGGCCAGCATGGCGACAGGCAGGCTGTAACTCTGCGGCTGGTCCTGGGAGATCTTCTCGTGGTAGAGGAACAGGCCGCCGGTGTAGTCGAGCTTGTCGTCGAAGGCGCTGCCGAAGATCTGGAACTCATGGGTGGTCATGTCGACCTTGCTGTTGACACCGGCGCCGTACTCCGGCACCTGCACCGTGGCGCCGTTGCCGTAGAACGCGTCCGGCGCGAAGTAGGTGCCGCCGTAGTCGGTGCCGCCGTAGCCGGTGCGGGTGCTGCGGTTGCCCAGGATGTATTTCAGGGTGACGTCGTCCAGCTGCCATTCCACCTTCAGCGACTGGCCGCGCACCCGCAGCCATTCGTGGGTGATGCCGTCGAGGTCGAAGTCGTCGTGGCGCTTTTTCGGATTGCCGACATTGTCGGCCATCTGCTGGTAGAGCGGGCCGCCGATGCTGCGGAAGTCGAACGGCGTGGTGGTGAGGCCGTCGTAGATCGAGTTCTTGACCGCGGTGACCTGGAACGGATCGGGCACGTCGCGGTTGCTGGTGCGGTCGTAGCTGTAGTCGACGGTCAGGTCGCTGGTCGGGGTCCAGCGCAGGGCCAGCATCCAGGTCTTGTCGTCCTTCGAACCCAGGTCGTGGGCGACCTCGTCGGCCGGCGCCATGGGCGGGCCCTGCCAGTGGTTGGTGGCCCAGCCGTCGGACTTGGTGGCGTAGTAGGCGAACTTGCTGGCGATGTTGGCGACCGCGGGCAGGTCCACGGTCGCGCCGTAGCGCCGGTAGCCGAAGTTGCCGACGGAACCGTCCAGCTTGGCGGCGAATTCGCCCTTGGGCTTGACCGTGGTGACGTTGATCGCGCCGCCGGTGGTGTTGCGCCCGAACAGGGTGCCCTGCGGGCCGCGCAGTATTTCCATGCGTTCGATATCGAGGATGTCGAACATGCCGCCCATGGTCTTGCTCATGTAGACGTCATCGATGTAGACGCCGATCTTGGGGTCGGCGGTGAGCGCGGTTTCGACCGTGCCGATGCCGCGGATGAATACGCCCATGCCGGCGCTGGTGCCGGGCGCGGGCTCGATCGAGACGTTGGGGGCGAAATTGCCGATGCCGGCCACGTCGGTCACGCCCATCTCGGTGAGCTGGTTGCTGGTGAAGGCGGTTATGGCGATCGGGGTGCTCTGCAGCGTGCCCTCGGTGCGCTGCGCGGTGACGACGACCTCCTCCAGGCCGCCGCCCTGTTGCGCGAACACGGGCGCGGCCAGCGGCGCCGCGCTGAGGGCCAGAGCCAGCGTGGGGATCGGCATCGGGTTAAAAAACGGCTTCTTTTGTAGCATTGTCTGCACTCCTGAACTTATCGTTATTCTCGAAGCGGGCGCACCGGCCGGACTGGCGCGTCCCTGTGTCGGTGGCATCAATGCCGGTAAATCTGCCGTGCGTCGGCGCTGGACCGTCGAGCGGCGCGCTGGCCGCTCCGGTGTCGAGGCCGGGTGGGCCGCATCGGGGAATACCCCAGCCTCATCGCCTTGACGCCACAAATTCTTGCGCCAACCGCGTATCAAGCAAAGTCAGCCTGTAATGCGATAACGGTCAGCGAGGGATCAATTCTGGCCAGTCGGATTTCCTGGGCGGGGTGTCGGCGAGATCGGGGCGGGGATTTTGGAGCGGGGCGGGAGGCGCGTGCGCGCCTCGGAAAATCGTGCTTCGGAAAACCGCAGTTCGGAAAACCGTAGTTCGGAAAACAGGATCAGAGCGCGAGTTCGCCGCCGTCGAGCCATTGCTGGAACGAAGGCCGCATCGCGGAGTCCACCAGCTCGATGCGCAGGCCGTAGGGGTTGGTGTGGAAGGCGAACAGCGCCGGCGAGCGGCCGTCGCTGACTCCCGCCGCCTCCAGCGGCATGCCCTGGGCACTCAGTTGCCGGGAGCTGGCTTCGAGATCGTCGACCCACATGCCGACGTGATGCAGGGCGGCGCCGGGTTGCAGGCGGTAGTAACCCTCCGGGTTGGCCTGGATCAGCTCCAGCACGTTGCTGCCACGGGTGGCGCAGACGAAGGACAGCGCCGTCGATTCGATGCTGCCGTCGGCCATCCGCAGGGTCAGCTCGACGCGGCGCGGCGGTGTCCAGGCCGGGTCCAGCCAGAGGCCGAGATCGGCCATGGCGCGCTCGATGTCGGCGACGATCAAACCGGTCTTGAAGATATTTTTATGCGTATTGTTGTCGGCGGAATGCATCGGCGGCCCTCGCGGTTGGGTGGCGTCCGCCATCTTGAGCCGCGCGCGCCGCGGCGTACAGAGAGGGGTGCGCGCGTTGCGGGGGAATGATATACGTTTGGCCGCAACGGATATGTGTCGCGGCGTGTTCGCCGCAAAGCGCTTCCCCTATGCTGTCGGACATTCGGCGTCGCGCGGGCGTGGCGCCACGATAATCATCGTCCGAATACCTTTAATTGCGGCGGCGCGATCGCGTCGGCGGCAGGCACTGCGAAGGAGAATTTTCCCGTGAAAACACTCGACGGCAAGACCGCCATCGTCACCGGTGCCGCCTCCGGCATCGGTTATGCGAGCGCGCTGCGCCTGGCCCGAGCCGGGGCTTGCGTCGTGGTCGCGGATCTCAACGGCGACGGCGCCGCAGCCGTCGCCACGGAGATCCGCGCCGCCGGCGGACGCGCGGAACCGGTGCGGGTCGACCTGGCGCGGGCCGATTCGATCGAGGCGATGGTGCAGGCCGCGCTGGAGCGCTGCGGCCGGCTCGACATCCTGTTCAACAATGCCGCCAATACCGCGCCCGAAGTCATCGGCCGCGACCTGGATATCGTCAACATGGATATCGAGGTCTGGGAGCAGACCATGGCGGTGAACCTGCGCGCGGTGATGCTGGCCTGCAAATACGCGCTGCCGTCGATGCTGGCCGCCGGCGGCGGCGTCATCATCAACACCTCGTCGGCGTCCGGCCTGGCGGGGGATATCGCCATGCCCGCCTACGGCGTTTCCAAGGGCGCGGTGAATACGCTGACGAAATACATCGCGACGCTCTACGGCAAACAGGGCATCCGCTGCAACGCCATCGCGCCGGGCGTCATCAACACGCCGGCGCTGGCGCGCAAGGCGACCGCGGAGCAGCTCGAAATCTATACCGCGCACCATCTGACGCCCTCTCTGGGAGAACCGGAAGACATCGCCAACGCGGTGCTGTTTCTCGCCAGCGCCGACAGCTCCTTCATCACCGGCCAGATCCTCAGCGTCGACGGCGGCCTGATGAACCACCATCCCTCCGTCGCGCACTTTCGGGCATTGAGTTAATAGACGTGCACTGAGTTAATAGACGTGCACTCGGTTGACAGACACGTGTTGGGTTAACAGACGCGCACTCGGTTAAAGGCTTCGCTCATGAATGACTACCGTTTCGATCCTTTCGATTATCACCAGACCCAGAACATGTGGGAGCTGATGCGCGAACTGCGCGCGCATGCGCCGGTGTCGCGGCCGCGGCCGGGTTTCGTCTATCTCGCCCGCCACGCCGATATCAAGGCGGCGTTTCGCGATCCGGCGACTTACAGCAGCGCCGAGGGTTTTCGCGGCGAGGGCGTGGTGGTGCCGGTGGAGGAGAGTTTCCTCGGCGAAATCGACGGCGAATTGCACCGCGAACTGCGCGCGCTGCTGCGCCAGGTATTTCGCCCCGGCATCGAGAAGAAAGCCGAGACCTTCGCCCGCGACTACATCTCGGGATTGTGGCGGCGCATCCAGGCCGAGGGCGGCGCCGATCTGGTGAGCGCCTTCGGCATGCATATTCCCAGCGCCGTGACCACGCACCTGCTCGGCATCCACACCGACCACAACGAGCGCGTCGGCGAATGGGGTTTCGAGCTGATCCACAGCACCTGGCCGGAAAAAAACGCCACCGAGCGCGGCGTCGGCCTGGGCGGCGCATTCCCGGAATTCAGCGCCTTCCTCGATGCGCAGATCGCCGAGCGCCGCGCCCGCGATGTACCCGGCGACGATCTCATCTCGCTGATGACCCTGGCCGAAGTCGAGGGCGGGCGGCGTCTCTCCGATCTGCAGATCCGCACGCTCTCGGCCAATGTCCTGCTGGCCAGCCTGTCGACCTCCAACCTGATCGGCAACCTGCTGTACCGTTTCGTCAGCGACCGCGCGTTCGAGCGCGCGCTGCGCGCCGATCCGGCGCTGATTCCCTCCGCGGTGGAGGAATCGCTGCGCTTCGATCCGCCGGCGATGTTCATGCTGCGCACCGCGATGCGCGATATCGAAGTCGAGGGCGAGCTGATCCGCAAGGGCGAGCGCGTGATCCTCGGCATCGCCTCGGGCAATCGCGACGAGCGCGTGTTCGAGGACGCCGAGACGTTCCGCCTGGGGCGGCCCAACGGCCACGATCACCTGAGCTTCGGTCCGGGCATCCATCTGTGCGTGGGCAATCAGTTGGCGCGCATGGAAGCGCGGGTCGTGCTCGAAACCCTTATCGAACAATTTCCCGAAGGCGCGCTGCGCACGGCGGCGGGCTATCGGTTCGAGAATGTGCCCATGTTCCTGGAGCTGGGGCCGAATACGCTGGACGTGGTGGTGGCCGGCGCGCCCGACCGGGTCTCGGCGGGCGCGCGCTGATGCACTGCTCACACAATGCGCCGCCGGCGCGAATGAATGACCGCAGGATGTTGCCATGACTGATCGCCAAGCCGTGATTGCCGCGGCGGAGAAATACATTGTCCACGGGATCGTAGAGCACCGGCCCGAACGGGTGCCCTTCGCCGATGACGTGGTGCGCGTCGAGCTCGGCATGGTGTCCGGCGCCAGCGCCGACGAACTGCGCGCCATGCTGCGCTCGGATATCTACGAGGCGGTGCTGTCGGTCCACGATCTGCGCTGGATCGTGGAAGGCGAACAGGCGGTGTGTTTTTATCGGCAAAAAGTGACTTTCATTCCGGAACCGCTGCACATCTGCACCCGCTTTCGCGTGGTGGACGGGCTGATCAAGGAAATCGAGATTCTGCTGTACGGCCGGGGTGTCACGGACAAGATCGCCGAGGGCGTGGCCGAGCTCGGACGCGTCTGACGCCTTGTCTATGGCGCGCAATTCCGCGCGCCGGTTATGTTCCCGCAGCGAACGCGTTTGCAAATTCGTTGCGCAGGGCGCGCTGGATCACGAGTAGCGGACAGGTGTATTTATCGGCAAGAAATTTCTTTCATTCCGGAGGCCGCCGCCGCCCCCCTTTTGCGCGATGGACGGGCCGATCGAGGAAATCGGGATGCTGCTGGATGGCAAGGACGTCACGGATAACATCGCCGGGACGTGGCGGAGCTCGGGTTTGTCTAACGCCTTGACTATGGCGCTCAAACCGGCGCGCTGACTCTGTTCCTGAAAATTTCTCCGAGCAGGGTTGCATGCTGATCTGCGCCGGATCGCGACGGCGAATAGACGGGTATCGGCAAGAAATTTCTTTCATTCCAACGCCGCTGCACATCGGCACCCGCTTTCGCGTGGTAGACGGGCCGATCGAGGAAATCGGGATGCTGCTGTACGGCCAGGGTGCCACGGACAAGATCGCCGATGACATGGTGGAGTTGGGGCGCATCTAACGTATTGATTATGGCGCGAACATCGCGTGCGAACTATGTTCTCGCAAGAAAAACATTGGCAAATTCGTTGACCGATCTGCGCGCCGATAACGGCGCGCGCCTCGTTCAACAGGCGAAATGCGGCAGCACCTGTTCGCCCAGCAGTTGCAGGCGTTCGCGGTAGTGATCGCGGGATTCGCCGTCCAGGGCCAGCACGATCCAGGTGACACCGATATCCCGCAGGCGCCGCAATTGCTCCACCAGGGCGGCGGGATCGGGCGCGGCGCCGCTGCTGGTCATGCTCCAGCCGAAGGGCACCATGCAGACATCCAGCGGCGCCCGCCCGTGTTGTGCGCACAGGGCGCGCATGCGACCGATGCGCTCCTCCAGTTGCTCGATCGAAGCCAGCGCCTCCGTTACGCCGGCGCGCTGGGTGGGGAAGGGCGACCAGCCGGTGCCGAAGCGCACCGCGCGCTCGATGGCGCGGTCGCCATTGCCGCCGACCCAGATCGGCGGGTGCGGCAGTTGCCGCGGGCGCGGCAGCACCACATTGTTTTCGGCGCTGAAACCGGCGCCCGCGTAATTCACCGGCGCGCCGGTCCAGGCCTGGCGCATCACCGCCAGCGCCTCGTCCGCGGTTTTGCCGCGACGGCTGAAATCGGCGCCCAGGGCGCGGAATTCCCCTTCCATGTAACCCACGCCAACGCCGCAGATCATGCGGCCGCCGCTGAGCGTGTCAAGGCTCGCCACGGCCTTGGCGACCAGCAGCGGATTGCGGTACGAGAGCACCAGGATATTGGCGTGCAGGCGCAGGCGTTCGGTGCCGGCGGCGGCGAAGGACAGCGCGACGAAGGGATCGATGGTCGAGTGGCCGCCGGATTCGAGCCAGGCCAGCGTCGGCGCTGGATGCTCGGTCACGAAACAGGCGTGGAAGCCCTGCGTTTCGATGTCCCGCGCCAGTGCGGCGAGGGTGGCGCCGTCGTGGAAAGTGTCGTGATCGCTGTTCCACTGAATCGGCAGCTGCACGGAAAATTTCATCGGCGTTCTCCGGTGGCGGAACGCGCGACGGTGTCGGCGCGCTCCGCGAAAAAACAGGGTTCGCAAAAACTTATTTCACCAACCATTTATTTCACCAACGATCCATTTCAGAAACCATCCATTTCAGAAAAAAACCATGTCACAGCGACTCATTTCGCAAACGGCTCATTGCGCAAAGAACATCGTTCGCAAAAATTGAGTCCGCAAAAACAAGGCTCTCAAAAAACCGGTGGGTAAAAAACAGGGGTCTTGAAAACCATATTCGTGAAAAACAAGGTTCGTGAAAAACAAGGCCCGTGAAAAAGGGTTCGTGAAAAAAGCTCGTAAAAAACAGGCGCCGCGCTCAGCGCGCGGCGAATTCGATCGGCGCGTGCGCGACGCCGCGGGTGGGCACCAGCTGGTTGCGCACGATGCCCGCTTCGTCGACGCGCCATTCGCCCAGGTTTTCCAGCAATACCTGCAGCGATACCCGCGTTTCCAGCCGGGCCACCGCGTGTCCCAGGCAGTGGTGGATGCCGTGGCCGAAGGCGTTGTGGGCTTTCACGATGCGGTCGAAATCCAGCTCCTCGGGCCGCGCACAAAAATTCTCGTCGTGGTTGGCGGCGCCGTATAACAGCAGCACCTGTTCGCCCTTGGGAATGGTCACGCCGGCGATCTCGACATCGCGGGTGGTGGTTCTGGCCAGGCCCTGCACCGGCGAGATGTAGCGCAGCAGCTCCTCGACGGCGTCGTTCCAGCGGCTCGGATCGTCGATCAGCTTGCGGCGCTGCTCGGGATGGCGCGCCAGCGCGATGACCGAATTGGAGATCATGTTCATCGTGGTGTTCTGGGAGGCGTCGTGCAGCAGCGAGCAGAAGCCGGCGATTTCGGCGTCGCTGATTTCCTCGCCCTTGACCTCGGTGTGGATGATCTGGGAGATCAGGTCCTTGCCGGCCTGGCGCCGCCGCGCCGCCACCAGGTCGACCCAATAGGTTTCCATCTCGCTGTAGGAACGCAGCGCCGCCGCGCTGGTGAAGTCCGCACCGGCCAGCGTGTCCAGGTTCCAGCGCAGGAATTGCTCGCGGTCGTTCACCGGCAGGTCGAGCAGCTCGCACATGGTCAGCGTCGGAATCAGTTGCGCGTATTCGGTGGCGATGTCGGCGCGGCCGCGTGCCTTGAAGCCGTCGATCAGTTGCTGCGCGTGACGGCGGATCAGAGGCTCCAGGTCCGCGATCTTGCGCGCGGTCAGCACCCGCGCCAGCACCGCGCGCAGCTGGTCGTGGCGCGGCGGGTCCATGTTGAAGATGTTCGGCGGAATCAGGCTGATGTCGGTGTCGATCAGCGTGCCCTGGGCGGAGGAAAAGGTTTCCCAGTCCGCCAGCGCCCGGCGCACGTCCTCGGAGCGGCTGAGCATCCAGAAGTGCGGCCAGATGCGGTGGTTCTTCACCGCGCAGCGATACACCGGGTGCCGGCTGCGCATCTCTTGATAGCTGGGATAAGGGTTTTCGAAAAAGCGCGCGTCAAACGGGTCGAAATCCATCGGTTGCTCCTGAGCTTATTAGAATTGCCGCACCCCGCGCCCGAGCGGGGCCACGTACATGCGCCGGGCGTTGCCGCCACCTCGATCTTCTGTGGCGATTCTTGCCGCGACGCCGGCGCAAACCAAGTCGCGGCGTAGGGCATTGGCGGCCAGAAAGGGATCAAATGCGGTCACGGGAGTGGCGCCCTCGCTCAGCGCCGCCGCGCCGGGACGATGATACCGGGTTGGCCGCGTTTGACATGGCATCGGCGCTGTTATTATCGGCCCGGCCGGTATCATGCCGGAGCATACCCTCTCACCGGCAACAGGTCGCCATCCGATGACGTTGATGATCGCCAGCGAAACCCCCCACACCCGGCAACTGGCCGCGGCGCTCGGCGCCGAGCTGCTGGCCGTGCCCGCCAGCGCCGGCTCCGACAGCGACTGGAGCTGGGCGCAGGCGCTCGAACAATGGCGCGCCGGCACCCTGGAGCGCGACTGCGCCGCGCGGATCGTGGTCGCCGTGTGGCCGCCGGAGCACGCGTCCGCGCCGTTGCTGGAAACCGACATGGCGCGCTGGGTCGAGCGCTGCGAGGTCGCGATCGCCGCCTGGTTCGCGGCGCTGGGCTGCGCCCAGGCGCTGTGCGAGGACGGCGGCAGCATCGTTGCGCTGGCGGAGACGCCGGCGCCGCTGGATTGCATCGACTGGGCGCCGGAAGTGGCGGTGGCCGATGCGGTCACCGCGCTGGCGAAGTCGCTGGCGCGCTCCGAAGGTGCGCGCGGCGTGCGCGTCAACGTGGTGACGACGCCCTGGCGCATGAGTCCGGCCGAGTGCGTGGCGCCGCTGCCGCCGCTGGCCGCGTTTCCCGGCCGCCTCGACGCGGAGGTGGTCGGCGCGGTGCGCCTGCTGCTGGCCGCGGACGCCGCCGGTCTGACCGGCACGGTATTGCGCGCCGATTGCGGGAGATCCTGGTGATGAGCGAATCGATGGCGACGGACAAATCTGTAGCGATGAACAAACCCGTGGTGCTGATCACTGGCGCCAGCGGCGGCGTGGGGCGCGGCATTGCCCTGGCCTGCGCCGATGCCGGCTGGACAGTGTGGGCGGCGGCGCGGCGCGCGGCCGAGGGCGAGGCGGTGGCGGCGGAGATCGAGCAGCGCGGCGGTCGCGGCCGCTTCGTGTTCTGCGACGCCGGCGACTCGGCCTCGGTGGCGGCGGCCATCGCTGCGGTGATCGCCCGCGACGGCCGCCTCGACGGCCTGGTCCACAACGCCACCAGCGGTTTGTCGCCGCAGCCGGCGCGGGTCGCCGACATGCCGCTGGCGGACCTGCGCGACCATGTGTCGGTATCGCTGCGCGGCAGCTATCTGCTGGCGCAGGCGGCCTTTCCGCATCTGCGCGCCAGTCGCGGCGCGCTGGTGTTTCTGACCTCGGAGGCGGGATTCGAAGGCAAGGCGCGGCTGCCGGCCTACGCCCTGGTCAAGGCCGGCCAGCGCGGACTGGCGCGGGCTTTGGCGCGGGAG
>Ga0153956_1000495_pt1 | contig 43845 bp, 43 predicted proteins | sample TSFL040MetaG_FD_104704 | JGI IMG/M metagenome (GOLD analysis project Ga0153956, IMG submission 104704) | Attine ant fungus gardens microbial communities from Florida, USA - TSFL040 MetaG | ecosystem: Host-associated > Fungi > Mycelium > Unclassified | place: USA: Florida, Wekiwa Springs... | reverse complement strand
CCGGAGAAGACCAGGGACGAGTTTCGCCCGGACGGCTATTTCATCACCGGCGACATCGGCGTCATGGACGCGGACGGCGCGGTGGCGATCGTCGGCCGCGGGAAGGATCTGATCATTTCCGGCGGCTACAACATCTATCCCAAGGAAATCGAGAACGAGATCGACGCCATCCCCGGTGTGGTCGAAAGCGCGGTGATCGGCGTTCCGCATCCCGATCTGGGCGAGGGCGTCACGGCGGTCGTCGTCCGGCAGCCGAAATCCGATCTGGATGCGGCGGCGATCACCGCCAGCCTCGAAGGACGGCTTGCGCGCTTCAAGCAGCCGAGACGCGTCGTGTTCGTCGACGACCTGCCCCGCAACACCATGGGCAAGGTGCAGAAGAACGTGCTGCGCGACCAATACCGGGCGCTTTACGGGCAATGACGCCGGCGGCGGACGCAAGCGCGTACCGGTTTGCCATCCGGAAAACGGCAAAGACGAAGAGATGGGGTGTGTTCGCGTATCGGGGAACTGCGAACCTGCTCCGGGAGGAACGGATGTGACTGAGATAGGCCTGTTGAACATATTGAGTTTCGGAGACGGCGGCTGGGCGCGCGCGCTTCTGGCAGCGTCGGCGATGACGCTTGCGGTCTCCATCTGCGGCTATCTCCTCGGGGCCGTCATCGGCGGATTCGCCGCTTGGGCCAAGATTTCCGGCGGCAGCGTTCTGCGCATTGTCGCTGACGCCTACACGACGGTGCTGCGTGGCATCCCCGACCTTCTGGTGATTTTCCTGTTTTATTTCGGCGGCAGCGCCATGGTGACGGCGATCGGCCGGCTCTTCGGCGCGCAAGGCTTTATCGGCTTCCCGAGCTTTCTCGCCGGAACGGTGGCGATCGGCATCTGCTGCGGCGCCCAGCATACGGAAGTCTTTCGCGGCGCGTTCAAGGCGGTCAATCCGGGAGAAATCGAGGCGGCGCGGGCCTGCGGCATGAACCTGTCGCTGCGCTTCCGCCGCATTGTCGCGCCGCTGACCTTCCGCTACGCCATTCCCGGCCTTGGCAATGTCTGGCAGGTGGTGCTGAAGGAATCGGCGTTGGTTTCGGTCACGGGTCTCACCGAACTCCTGCGCCAATCGCAGACCGGCGCCGGCTCGACCGGGCTTCCCTTCGATTTCTACCTGATCGCCGGTGCGATCTACCTCGTCATCTCCACCCTCTCCAGTTCCCTGATGCATGTGGCGGACGCTCGCGCGTCCCGAGGACTGAGGAGGGCATGATGGACATTCAATTCCTGAGCGACACCTTCGTGGAACTGCTGCGCGGCGTGCCGCTGACCCTTCAGTTGGCGGTCAGCGCCATATGCCTCGGTTTCGTGCTGGCGATCGTGCTGGCGCTGTTTCGCGCCTCCGGGATCGCGGCGCTCGACTGGTTCGCGCGGCTCTACATCTTCATTTTCCGCGGCACCCCGCTGCTGGTGCAGCTCTTCCTGACCTATTACGGTCTCAGCCAGTTCGACGCCGTGCGCAATAGCCTGCTCTGGCCGATCCTGCGCGAACCCTATTGGTGTGCGATCATCGCTCTGACCATGAACACCGCCGCCTATTCGGGCAGCATTCTCTATGGCGGCATGGTTTCCGTGCCCTACGGCCAGATCGAGGCGGCGCGATCCTGCGGCATGCCGCGCGCCATGATCTTCCGGCGCATTCTGATCCCGCTCGCCATCCGTCAGGCCCTGCCGGCCTACGGCAACGAGATGATCTCGATGGTCAAGGCCACTTCGCTCGCCTCCATCATCACCCTGATGGAAGTGACCGGCACGGCGGCGCGCATCATCTCCGAGACCTATCGCGCAATCGAGGTTTTTATCGCGGCCGGCGTCATCTATCTCGCGATCAACTTCCTGCTGACGCGGGGCCTGCATCTGCTCGAACGTAAACTCAGCCCGCGCGTGCCGAAGCAGGACGGCGGTCGCTCCTATGCCCTGGAGGGCCAGCCATGATTACGGAGAATGCATCGAAATCCCCGTACGCAATCGAAGTGCGCAACCTCCACAAGCGCTTCGGCGCGCTGGAGGTGCTGAAGGGCGTATCGCTCCAGGCGAAGGAGGGCGACGTCGTCTCGATCCTCGGCTCCTCGGGCTCAGGCAAATCCACGATGCTGCGCTGCATCAACCTGCTGGAAGTGCCCGATGACGGCGAGATTATCATCGGCGGGGAGCAGATCGGGCTTGCGCACGGTTCCGGCGGCAAGACCCGCCCCAAGGATCACCGTCAGGTGGACCGCATTCGCTCCCAGCTCGGCATGGTGTTCCAGGGATTCAATCTCTGGTCTCACAAGACCATCCTCGAAAACCTCATCGAGGCGCCGATCCATGTGCAGAAGCGCTCCCGCGCCGAATGCGTCGAGGAGGCGGAGGCCCTGCTCGCCAAGGTCGGCATTGCCGAGAAGCGGCATTTCTACCCCAGCCACTTGTCGGGCGGCCAGCAGCAGCGCGCCGCGATCGCGCGCGCGCTCGCCATGCGGCCCAAGGCGATGCTTTTCGACGAACCCACCTCGGCGCTCGATCCCGAGCTTGTCGGCGAAGTCCTCAAGACCATGAGAGCGCTTGCCGAGGAAGGGCGCACGATGCTTGTCGTCACCCATGAAATGGGCTTTGCGCGCGACGTTTCCTCCCGCGTCATCTTCCTGCACCAGGGAGCGATTGAGGAGGACGGGACGCCTGCCGAGGTTTTCGGCAACACCCGATCCGAGCGGATGCGCCAATTCATCAAGGGACATAACTGAAGCGATACCCCCAAGGAGGACACATAAATGATGAAAACGATCAAACTGCTGACATCCTGCATCGCGATGTCGGTCGCCGCCTGCACTTTTGCCATGGCCGAGCCGACCAAGCTCACCATCGCCACCGAAGGTGCGTTCCCTCCCTACAATCTGACCAAGTCCGACGGAACGCTGGACGGCTATGACGTCGAACTGGGCATGCATCTGTGCAAGACGATCGGCGTCGAATGCACCTTCGTCGCCCAGGCATTCGACGGCGTGATCCCGGCGCTCAACGCCGGCAAGTTCGATGCGGTCATGGCAGGGATGTCGATGACGCCGAAGCGCCAGGAGGTGGTCGATTTCTCGATCTCCTACGGCCGCGTGCCGCAGGCGTTCGCCACGCTCGACAACAGCCCGCTGGTCAACCTCAAGCATGCCGGCGAAACCTTTTCGATGGCGACCGACGAAGCCGGCGCCCAAAAGGCGATCAATGACATCAAGGGCGATCTCAAAGGCAAGGTCGTTGGCGTGCAGATTTCCTCCATCGGCAGCATGCTGGTCAAGCACTTCCTGGACGGCGAGGTCACGATCCGCGAATACAAGACGACCGAGGAGCACGACCTCGATTTGAAGGCCGGCCGTGTCGATTTCGTCGCCGCCTCCATCGCTTATCTCACCGCGGTCCAGAAGAAGCCCGGCTTCGAGCACGTCAAGATCGTCGGCCCGCATTTCCAGGGCGGCCTGCTCGGACCGGGTATCGGCATCGCCTTCCGCAAGGGCGATACGGAGCTGAAAGCGAAGTTCGACGAGGCGATCAAGACGGCGATTGCCGACGGCACCGTCAAGTCGCTGTCCGAAAAGTGGTTCGGCTTCGACATCACGCCGCGCTGAGCGACCACCGCTCCGTTCTTGCCCATGAGCATGGCTCCCGCCGGACCTGATCCGGCGGGAGTGAACCCCAGTTCCTGCCGCCAATATGAGTGTCTCCGATGTCCCGTGAAGCCAGCCGTGCCCAAGCTCTCGATTATGTGGACAGCGGCCTGCTGGTGCGCGATCTCACCCGCCTTGTCGCCCGCCGCTCCGTGAGCCAGTCCGAAGGCACGCCCGAGATGCTGCAGGCCTATCTGACCGAGGATATCGGCCCGCTGCTGCGCGGCTATGGTTTCGAAACCTCCTTCCACGATAATCCGCTTGCCGGCGGCGCGCCGCTGATGATCGCCCGGCATATCGAGGACGCGGCCTTGCCGACCGTGCTCGTTTACGGCCATGGCGACGTCTGCAATGGCGAAGCGCCGCGCTGGCGCGAGGGATTGCACCCCTTTGAACTGACGCAGGAAGGCGACCGTCTCTACGGACGCGGCACGGCCGACAACAAGATTCAGCACCTGATCAACATCGTCGCCCTTGGCCTGCTGCTGAAGGCGAACGGCAGGCTCGGCTTCAACGTCAAGATCGTCCTGGAAATGAGCGAGGAAACCGGCTCCTTCGGTCTGCGTGAGTTTCTGACCGAGAAGCGTGAGGAACTCGCCGCCGACGTGCTGATCAGTTCCGACGGTCCGCGCCTGTCGCCCACGGTTCCGACCGTCTTCCTCGGCTCGCGCGGCGCGTTCGATATCGACTTCACGGTGCAGTTGCGCGACCGCGACTATCATTCCGGCAATTTCGGTGGGCTTCTTGCCGATCCTACGATCATTCTCGCCCATGCGCTCGCTAGCATTACCGACCAGCGCGGCCAGATCCGCATTCCCGAGTGGCGACCGGACAGCCTGACCGACAATATCCGCGCCATGCTGGCCGATCTGCCCTATCGTCAGCATGACGCGGACTGGGGGGAGGAGGCGCTGACGCCCTCCGAGCGGGTTTTCGGCTGGAATTCCTTCGCGGTGCTCGCGATATCCTCCGGCGCCGTCGATGCACCGCAATCGGCTATTCCGGGAACGGCGCGGGCCGTCGGCCAGCTCCGTTTCGTCGTCGGCACCGACATGGACGACATCCTGCCGGCGCTCCGGAGGCATCTGGACCGGCAGGGCCTGGATATGGTGGAGATCGCCCGCAACGGCGAGGCGTTCAAGCCGACGCGTTTCTCGCTTGATCACCCCTGGGTGCGGTTCGTTTGCGACTCGATTGCCAGAAGCACGCTGCGTCCGCCGCATGTCCTGCCCAATCTGGCCGGTTCCCTGCCGAACGACATGTTCACCGACGTTCTCGGGCTACCGACGATCTGGGTGCCGCATAGCCATGCCGAATGCGGTCAGCACGGACCCAACGAACACGCACTCCTTTCCATCGCCCGCGAGGCCATGCAGATCATGACGGACCTGTTTCTCGATATCGGCGAGGCAGCACCTGCAAGGCCAGCGGATGGTGTCAATGGCGAAACAAACCCCGGCCCTCAAACGGCGTAAAGTCGGCCGCGTCCGGCGCATGAGGTTTGCTGGGTGAGCGGTATCTCTCGCGCATAGTCTTATGGCGCTCGTCGACCTCGGAGGAGGGGGCTAGGCGATAGCGCATCGACGGCGGGCTTTTTCAGGATCGGCGCGTGCTCGCCGAGCCAGGGGAAATCGGAATAGGTCCGCTCTGCCATGTCCAGTTTCATCGCCGGGGCAGGCCACTCCGTAATGAGGCGCCCGTCCAGCGCAAAGAAGCTTGCGTCGTCGTCGTCGTCCGTCGGGAATATCCACTCCTGACCTTCGACGACCTCGAACTTGTATATTGCCAATGTCATTGCGGGGCGTCTCCCAATGATCGAGGAGCCTCTATTCTCCCGCCTTGCCCGGCGGTAGCAAACGGTCATATCTCCACATGCATCTCGCGGAAGAGCCGCGGGGTCATGCCGAAGCGGCGTTCGAAGGCCTCGGAGAAGCGCGTCGCCGGAGAAAGGCCGACCTCAGCCGCGACCGATTTCAACGAGAGCCCGCGGCAAAGCAGCAAACGGGCAGCATCGAGGCGCGCGGTCTCGACGAAGCGGGCCGGCGTTTGCCCGGTGGCGGCGGCGAACTTGCGATGAAACGTCCGCTCGGTGAGGCCGGCGCGCTCGGCCAGCGCGGGAACATCCAGGGATGAACCGAGGTTTGCCATTATCCAGGCGATCAATTCGGCGAACGGGCTGTCGGCATTCATCTGCGCCTGCAGCAGCGGGCTGAACTGCGACTGATAGCCGGGGCGGCGGGCATAAAGCACAAGCCGCTTGGCGACCTCCCCGGCGAGCGCCGCGCCCAGATCATGCGCGACCAATGCCAGCGCCATGTCGATGCCGGTGGTGACGCCGGCGGAGGTCCAGAGCTGGCCGTCTTCCACGTAGAGTGCGTCCGGATCGACACTTACCGCGGGAAATGCGCTGGCGAGCGGGGCGCAGCCGTCCCAATGGGTGGCGACGCGGCGGCCGTTGAGCAGTCCGAGCGCGGCCAGGATGAAGGCGCCGGTGCAAACCGAGCCGAACCGTCTCGCCGCGCCGGCCAGTTCCGGCAGCGCCTCGCGGAGGACCGGGTCGCCCATCGCCTGCAGCAAGGCTTGCCGCTCGGCGCCTGCGACCAGCAATGTGTCGATGGTTTCGGATCGGAAGCCGGCGATGTGTCGCGTCTCGACGACGATGCCGCTGCTGCTCGTCACCGGACCGCCGCCGGGCGAAACCAGATCGACGGCATAGAAATGCGTTTCTCCCCGCGCCGCCAGCGCCCGGTTGACGCCGTTGAAGACAGCGACCGGGCCGGAGACGTCAAGAAGCTCGAAGCCCGGATAGACGACAAAGACGATGTGGCGCATTGGCGTAAAATACGAGGTTTTTGTCATTTCTGCCAGAGTGCCGCGCCGGTATGCTGAATGGCAGATCACCTTCCTTCGAACGAGTGGCGACCGGACATGATCATGCGTTGTGTCATTTTGGGTGGATTGACGCTTTCACTGCTGGCATTGGCGGGCTTTGGCGCATGGCTGTTCAGCTTGCCGATGCCGGTGGTCGTCGAGGCGAAGCCGGTTCCTGAGGCCGAAGCGGACGCGCTGCTCGCCGCGCTGAAGCCGCGGCGCGAGCGCCCTCTGATCGCCATCATCGGCATCAACGACGCCACGGAGACGACCGACTATCTCGTGCCGGCCGGCATCCTGCGCCGCGCCGACATTGCCGATGTGATGCTGCTTGCGACCGGGGAGGGGCCGGTAAAACTCTTTCCCGCGCTGAAAGTCGAGCCGGATGCGACGGTTGCGCGGTTCGACGCGGCGCATCCCGAAGGCGCCGACTATGTCGTCGTACCGGCCATGAGCCGCGATGACGATCCCGTGGTGATGGCCTGGCTCAAGGGGCAGGCGAAGAAAGGGGCAACGATCATCGGCATCTGCGCCGGGGCGAAAGTCGTCGGGGCTGCCGGCCTGCTCGACGGCAGGCGCGCCACGACGCACTGGTACTATATCGACGAGATGCTGAAGCGCAGCCCGACGATCCGCTACGTCGCGGACCGGCGAATGGTCGCGGATGGGCGTGTCGTCACCACGACGGGCATCACCGCATCGATGCCGACGATGCTGACGCTGATCGAGGCCATCGCCGGGCGCGGGAAGGCGATGGAGGCCGCGCAGGTGCTCGGCGTTTCGGGGTGGAACGCGCGTCACGCCAGCGGCGCCTTTACCTTCACCCGGCCATTTGCGGCAACCGTGCTCGGCAATGTGCTTGCCGTCTGGAACCGGGATCAGGTCGGTATCGAACTGGTCCCCGGCATGGACGCGGTATCGCTGGCCTTTGTGGCCGATGCCTGGTCGCGCACCTACCGGTCGAGGGTTGTGACCTTCGCGGCTTCCGGCGCGACGGTCGAAGGCCGTGGCGGCATTCGCATTCTACCGGATCGGGTAGCCGCGACATGGCCCGGAGAGGTCAGCGTTTCGGTCTCCCAAGGCATGCGCCCGGCAACGGCCCTCGACGAAACGCTCGGCGAGATAGCGGCGCGATACGGCGCGCGCACCGCGGATGTGGTCGCGATGCAGCTTGAATATCCGCGGCCGGCAACCGGGCGATGACGCTCCACAGTTTCACCGCAACCAGGAAAGGAGAGCGGAAATGGGCAGGATCATAGCAACGCAGTACATCTCGCTGGATGGGGTCATCGAGGACCCGGTGGGCATGGAAAACTCAGGCCTCGGCGATTGGGTCGGCCCGTTCACGCGCGGCCCCGAAGGCGACACATTCAAGGACGACGAATTGCGCGACGCCGCGGCGGTTCTGCTTGGCCGGCGCACCTATGACGGTTTTGCGGCGGTATGGCCGACGGTGAAATCGTCCGTGGCGGATCGCATGAACGCGCTGCCCAAATATCTCGCCTCGCGCTCCATCGCCAGCCCCCAATGGAACAACACCTCCCTGCTCGGCACCGATCTCGTCGCGGCGGCGAGACATCTCAAGGCGTCCATCGACGGCAACATCCTCATCTACGGCAGCGCCTCGATCTGCCACACCCTGATCTCCGCCGGCCTGATCGATCAGTTCGCGCTGATGGTCTATCCCGTCGTGCTCGGCCGCGGCGTCAAGCTGTTCCCGGAAGGTGTGAAGGTCAGCCTCGCAACCATCGAGAACCGGTCGTTCGGCGACGGTATCGCGCTGCTCAGATACCGGCTGGCCGAGGCGATATGACATGTTCTGCACCGGCAGCGCCGGTCGTGACGCTTGCGGTTTTCACGCACAGGAGACGGCTATCGCCATGTCCACGCATATCCCGGTCCTGATCGTCGGCGGCGGCCTGAACGGTCTGACGGCCGCATCGTCGCCGAGGGCGCCAACGGCACGCTGCGCGAAATGCTCGGCATCGGCCGTCGCGGCCCCGGCGTGCTGTAGCATTGGATGAACATCATCTTCGATACCGACCTGCCACCCGAGATCGGCGGCAGGCGGTTCGGCCACTTCATCGATTCCGGATGCGGCGGCGGGCTACAGGTGCTGGCTTCCTCATCTCCCCGATGACCTGTCGCACTTCGTCGCCCGTCAGGGATTTCCATTCAATCAGCCTCTTCGATAGAAGCGCGATCACACCTCTGTGCTCCTCTACGAGAGCTTTCGCACGGTCGAACTGCTCCTGAAGGATATTCTCGACGCGAGTGAGGACAGCAGAATTGGCATATTTCATGCTGTCCAACCGCTTGAAGTCGAGCTCGCCAAAGGACACGAAGGACGACCCCATCCCCAGATGCCGTTCCATAACAAGTGCAAGATTCGTTGCGACGTTGAGATCGGCCCCGTCCTTGCCACCCGCGCCGTCCGCATGGTCACCGAAGAATACCGCCTCGGCCGGAATCGCTTTCGAAGATCGCGCCGCCAAGAGATTGCCGCCCCGCCGAAACAAGTTCAGAATCCTGGATGGGAACGCCGATAAGCTTTTCAGTGTCGAGGAGCACGCTGACGACGGCATGACCGAGTTCATGCACGGCCACACATCTCAGCATGTCGTGCGAAAGTTTTCGTTCAGGCGGCAGCACCTCAAGAACGTCCGTCGCCAGGAACTGACGGCGTGCCCGGCGGGCGATGCGCTTGGCCTCGCGGATCCATTGCTCGATTACGGCACCCGTCGCCCCGCTGGAACGGCGTGCGAATTCTTCGACCATGTCTTCCGGCATGGTCTGGCCAAGATAGCCTTCGGCGATCGCCTCGCGTGCTTCCCTGTCGGGATACGGAATGACGACGTGGCGGTCCAGCCTGCCGGGCCGCTTTACCGCCGCATCGAGAAATTCGGGATGGTTGCACGCGCCGATACCCGTCGTTCATGCGCGGAAAACCGGCGGGACTCCCGGCCGGGAGCGGCGACATCTACAGGCTTGAAACATTATCGATCGATTTCCCGACACAACATCATGGCAATCCAGGCGAGCGAATTTTCCGTTCCTACGCCGGTATGACCAGGATCAGGGTCGAGCGGATGACCGCGGATTTGTGGCTGCCGAGGTTGTCCATGATGACGATGTCGCCTGCCTTCAGAGTGGGGACGAGCACCTGCGCGACATAGGCGCGGAAGCAGGGCCGTTGATCGGACCATCGAAGACGCAGGGTGCGATGAGAGCGTCGGTGCGCAAGGCCCCGAGAAAGGTCAGAGTGCGCCAGTGGCCGTGAGGCGCAAAGCCTCTAAGGCGCTCGCCTTTCTGTCCCCAGCCACGAAGTGGGGCCATGTTGGTCTTGATCCAGGTCTCGTCGATGAAGACGAGCCTGTCCGGGTCGAGCCTCTTCTGCCAGGACCGCCAGCGCCGGCGGCGGATCGTTCTGGAGCTGGGACTTCGCGAGATGACGGAGAGAGGGAGGTTTCGGGCGTGGGGTATTCTATGAAGATGCGATTGATCACAGGAAGGGTGGTGCGGAAAGGGCAAATCTGAAACAAGCGTGTTGATTGCCACTGAGAACTGACCCGGCGTTGGAGTGAACCCAGAAATCTAGGCGGCTCGACCGTTGGGACGGAAGGCGAGGACACCAGCGCGAACCTGCACAGATGCCCGCATCGCCAAATCCGATCTCGTCCCTTGCGTTAGGTTAAAATAACGCCCTATGAGGACGGCGCGTATTTGACGTTTGGAAGCGCTTCCACATGGGGAGCCCAGCCGCCGTCCATACACTGTTTGAGATGGTCCGATATCTGCTCGAGCGTGGCGAACCAGACGCCGCCTTTTTCCTTCATGTATTCCATCAACTTGATCATCTCGTCCAGGCGCGACAGGCGGGTGGTGACGAAAGGGTGCCAGACGGAAATCCATGAGAGGCCGTATTTCCACGCCGCGTCGAACTCGGCCCGGTAGACCTCGAAACCTGCGCCGGGCGACGCGATTGGCATCACCTGGTTGAAGTCCCGAAGCGACACGAACTGGTTCCAGTCGTCGAGCGCCGTGTCCACCGGCAGCTCGATCATCCGGCGTTCGCCGTCCGCCAGGAGATAAGGCATTTCGCCTCCCAGAAGAGAGCTGTCGTAATCCAGGCCCTCGTCGAGGAGGATTTTCAGCGTATGCTTGGAAAAGGCCCAGGACGGGGCGCGAAAGCCGCGCGGCCTCTTGCCGGTGCGGTTGATGATCGCCGCTATGCCTTTTTGGATCGCCTTTCTCTCCTCGGCCTCCTCGAGCATGTTCAGTTTCTCGTGCAGATAGCCGTGATGGCCTATCTCGTGCCCCTCGTCGACGAGAGCCGTGGCGATCTCCGGATACTGGTCCAGGCACCAGCCCGGCACGAAGAAGGTCTGCTGCAATCCGAAAGCCCTGAAGAGCTTGACGAGGCGCGGAATACCGACCTTGATTTCCGAATGCAGTGCGCTGGCGGCACAGACGCGCGTCACGGCCGTGTCCCGATTGTTGAAAATCAGGCCGCTGTCGACATCGACGTCGAATGTGAAGGCGACCGCGCACCGCGCGCCATTGGGCCAGGGAACGGGATTGTCTATGAACTGGAAAGGATCCATGCGTCGTCTTCCTTGTCAAATGCCCACGATAGGGTCGCCGCCATTGGGGCAGAGGACCTGCCCGGTGTAGTAGCTGCCGGCCTCGCTGAAAAGAAACATCGCCGTGGCCGCGATCTCCTCGGGCTCCGCCCAGCGCTTCAGGAGGTTCAACTGCGCCTCCGCCTTTATCGCGGGCAAGCCGTGGGCCTCCGTCATTGCCGTCTTCACCACGCCGGGAGCGATCGTGTTGACGAGAATATTGTCCGGAGCGAATTCCCGCGCCCAGGATTTGCCGAGATTCATCAGCGCTGCCTTGGCGGCGCTGTAGTGGCAGGAGCGTTCGAAGCCGACCTGGCCGCGATTGGAAGCCACGTTGACGATCCTGCCGAAGCGATGTTCGCGCATCCCTGGAGAGACTGCGCGAACGAGGTTGAAAGCGCCCCAGACATGGATCGAAAACATTTCGTCGAATTTCTGCCGGTCGATCTGGTCCGTCGTCAGGCCGCTGCCGGCGATCCCTGCGCAATGGATCAACAGGGAAATATGCGGAAATTCGCTTGTCGCCGCCTTGAGGCTATCCTCGTCGCGTACGTCGAAGGCGAGCGGTTTTGCCAAGCCGCCCTTGCCTTCGATCAGGTCGACCGTCGATCGGACGGCCTGCTTGCTGACATCCTGAACCAGGACCGTGGCGCCCGCATCGGCCAAAGCCAATGCCGTGGCGCGGCCGATGCCGCTTCCTCCGCCTGAGACCAGTGCGATCCGGCCGCTATGTTCTTTCATCTGGCGCCTCCCAATATATGAAGCCGAGCCCCGGTTCATTGCGATGGTCCTCCCGCGCTCGACGGTATCCCCAAAACCTGCGTGCCTGCCGCTGCCGGCGGGCGGTTCCATTCTTGCCCAATTTCGTTCGATGAAAATCAAAAATCATCGAACAGAATTTTGATATTTCTCGTAATGGGCGTGCCGGGCAGAATGCGTCGCCACGACCCGAACTGGCCATTTGCTGAAAAATAATCGGACCACTAGACCCGGTTCGCGCCAATTTTCCCGTATCTGCGGACCCGTTATTTTTGACTTTCTCAAAATACGGTTCTGTTAATATTAATTGTTTTCGAATTTACATCGCTAAGAATGACGCTGATCCAGAGTGCTGAAACAAATTACTGGGGCAAAAAACAAGGGAACGAAAATCATGCTTCTATCGAAAACACGACGGTTCGTACTCTCCGTAGCCTTTGCTTGCTTTTCCGCGGCGATGGTTCAACCGGCGAGCGCATTGACGCTGGACGACGTGAAGAAGGCCGGCAAGCTGACGGTGGCGACCGAAGCGCTTTATGAGCCTGTCGAATTTGTCCAGGACGGCAAGATTGTCGGTTACGGCCGCGATATCCTCGACGAGATCACGGCGGCCTGGAAGGTCGACCTCGACCAGTCGGACCTGCCCTTCGCCGGCATTCTGGTCGGGCTGCAGCAGAAGAAATACGATCTGGTCGCGACCACGATGATCATGAACGCGGACCGTGTCAGGCAATATGCCTTCACGGCGCCGATCGCCACGGCCTCCGTGACCGTGCTGAAGCTCAAGGGCGACGAGAAGATCAAGTCCATGGACGATTTCAGCGGGATCGTTCTCGGCGGTGTCGTGCCGCCGGCCGGTCCGACCGTGGAAATGCAGAAATACATCGCCGAACTCGGAAAGAAGGGGAAGGCACCCGACGACTTCGTCATGTTCCAGAGCCTGCCCGACATGGTTCTGGCGCTGTCCAACCATCAGGTGGACGGCATCGTGGAGAACATCATCCCGCTTGGCCTCCTCGCCCGCAAGCATCCTGAGAAGTTCGAGGTCGCCGGCACGGTCGGCAAGCCTTTCTATATCGGCTGGGCGCTGCGCGCCGAAGACGCCAGCCTGCGCGACGCGATCAATGTCGAGATCAAGCGGCTGAACGACAGCGGCAAGCTCGCGGAACTGCAGCAGAAGTGGTTCGGCTTCAAGATGGAGCTGCCGGACAGCGGATATATGCCGGAAGGAGCGAAATAACCCGGCGCATCGATAAAAGGGAGGAGTGCGGCAATGATTGCTCAATGGGATCGCTTGCTGGAGGGGGCGTGGCTGACGCTGCAGATATCCTTGTTCGCAACGATATTCGGCACGGTCATCGGGGTGCTGGCTGCCGTGGCGGCAAGGTCTTCAGCCTGGCTGCGGCCGATCATTGCGGTCTATGTGAGCTTCATTCGCGGCACTCCCCTTTTTATCCAGATCCTCGTTATCTACTTCGTGCTGCCGGGCTTCGGCCTGGATTTGTCGAGCTTTCAGACCGGGGTCATCGTTCTGGCCATCAATAGCGGGGCCTATATCTCGGAAATGATCCGGGGCGCGCTGACGGCGATCCCGCCGGGCCAGATCGAAGCGGCCGAGGCGCTGGCACTGTCCCCCCGCCGCATCTGGACGCGGATCATCCTTCCACAGGTCTTCCGGCTGATCGTCGCTCCGCTGACGGTCGAATTCACGGCCCTGCTCAAGGCGTCTGCGCTTTTGTCCATCATCGGCGTCGTGGAACTCACGCGGACGGCGCAGCAGATCATCACCGTCACTTACGCCCCGACACAGACATGGCTTGCCGTCGGCGCCCTCTATTTCCTCATGTGCTTTGCGCTCGGCCTCTTCACGCGCGGCCTGGAAAGGATTTTCGCCAATCCCCTTGAGACGAGGAGAGCGTGATGCAGTTCGACTATTCCATCATCGTGCGGAATTTGCCGGTGCTTTTGCTCGGCATGGGCAACACCATCGTCTTCTGCGTCGTCTCCGCAATCATCGGCCTGTTCGTCGGGCTCGGCATAGCGCTGATCCGCAACAGCCGCTCGCACGGCATCGCCGCGGTCGCAGCGCGCTGGCTGGCCGTCGCCTTCGTCGAGCTGCTCCGCAACACCCCGTTCCTCGTTCAGGCCTTTCTCGTCTATTTCGGCCTGGCCGAATGGGGCCTGCGCCTGAACGCCTGGATATGCGGCATCTTGATCCTGTCGCTCTATGCGGCCGCCAACTTTTCCGAAAGCATCCGTTCCGGGCTGCTTTCGGTACCCGCCGGGCAGACGGAGGCTGCGAAGGCCCTCGGCTTCCGCCCCATGTTCATTGTGTTCCGCATCATCATTCCCCAGAGCGTCGGCTATCTCGTGCCGACGCTGACCAACCAGTTCATCGGCCTGATCAAGGACTCGGCGGCGCTGTCCGTCATCACCGTGCCGGAAGTCGCGATGGCCGCGCAGAAGATCGTCGGGACGACATTCAGCCCGGTCGAGACCTATGCGGCCGTCGCTTTCCTCTACTGGGTCGTCACCTCGTGCCTGGCTTCGGTCCTCATGCGGATGGAGCACCGCTGGAGCTCCTGGCGGCGTGCCCGCGAGACAGGTGCTCCGCTGAACACGCCCACATGCGCTACGACCTGAGGAGGAATTCCGCAATGACGATATTGCGCGTCGACAAGCTGCGTAAACAGTTTCATCAAACCCCTGTCGTGCGGGACATCTCCTTCGAGATCGCCGCCGGCGAAAAGATCTGCATCATCGGCCCGAGCGGGTCGGGTAAGAGCACCCTGCTGCGTTGCCTCAATCTGCTCGAGCAGCCGGACGGCGGAACCATCGCATTCTCGCTTCCGGGGGAAAAGCCGCTGGTGATCCAGGACGGGCGTCTCCCGCCGGCCGACAAGCGCCGCCTGCGCACCAATGTCGGCATGGTTTTTCAGAGCTTCAACCTCTGGGGCCATATGACGGCCCTGGACAATGTCATCACAGGTCCCGTGGGCGTCCTCGGACAGAGCAAGGAAGAGGCGCGCAAGCGCGCAATCGGGCTGCTGGCGCGCGTCGGCCTTGCTGACAAACGAAACCACTATCCGGCGCAGCTCTCCGGGGGGCAGCAGCAGCGTGTCGCCATCGCCCGCGCGCTCGCCATGCAGCCGAAAGTCATGCTGTTCGACGAACCGACCTCGGCGCTGGACCTCGAACTGGTCGGCGAGGTTCTCTCGGTCATGAAGGGGCTGGCGGAAGAGGGCATGACCATGGTGGTTGTCACCCATGAAATGTCCTTCGCGGCGGAGGTCGCGGACCGGATCGTGTTCATGGACAAGGGAGCGATCGTCGAGGAGGCGCCGCCCGCGCAATTCTTCGAGAAACCGTCCAGTGCGAGAGCACGGCAATTCCTCTCGGCGCTGTTCGGCGGCGGGCGCGGCGTTCCGGCGCACGGCGCCGCCTGACAAAGCACATGGACGCAAAGACAATCATAGAGGCACTGGCATGAAACTGAAGAACAAGCGGTTCCTTATCACCGGCGCAGCGCAGGGGATCGGCTATGCGATCTGCGAACGCTTCCTGAGCGAGGGGGCATCGATCGCCATGATCGACCGCAACGGCGCCACACTCGAAGCGGCGGCGGCCAAGCTCCGCGCGGCGGGGAATGTCTTCCCCTTTGCCGCGGATGTGTCCGACGAGGCCGGCATCGGCGCTGCGGTCGTTGCGGCCTGCGAGGCGATGGGCGGCTGCGACGGCGTCGTCAACTGCGCCGGGGTGGACCTGTTGAAGCCGTTCGAAGAGACGTCCCGCGCGGAGTGGGACCGTACCTTCGCGGTCAACCTTACCGGCCCCTTCCTGGTCTGTCAGGCGGCGCTGCCGGCCCTGAAGCGGCGGGGCGGCAGCATCGTCAACATCGCCTCGGCGGCAGGTTTGCGCCCGCTGGTGAACCGCACGGGATATTGCGCGACCAAGGCCGGCCTCGTGATGTTCACCAAGGCGCTGTCGATCGATCTTTCGGGCTACAATATCCGCGCGAACGTCCTTTGCCCCGGCATTACCGACACGCCGCAATTCCGCGCGGAATTCGAGAACGAGCCGGACCCGGAGGCGGAGCTGGCCAGCATCATCTCGATGTACCAGATCAAGCGCATCGCATCGCCGCATGAGTTGGCGGCCGCAGCCCTGTTCCTGGCGAGCGACGAAAGTAGTTACATCACCGGTGCAGCGCTCGCCGCCGACGGTGGCCGGTCCTTCCACTGACGGAAGAGGAGACGGGGCCCGATGGAAAGCAACCCGCTGCGCCTGCCGCTCCTTCCCCTCACGCGGGAGGCCTTCGCTCCCTACGGGGATGTCATCGACGAAACCGGGCCGACCGTCTTCGAGACGAATGGAGGCGATGCGATCAGGATACATGCGCTGGCCGGCATCGATTGCTCTGCCGAAGACGGACGGCCTATCATCAGCCTTTTCCGGGTGAAGGGTCCGACCCGCCGGAAGCGGCTTTACCTGATGGAGCGCCACCCGATCTCCACCCAGGCCTTTATCCCGCTCTCCCCCGTTCGAGCGGTTGTCGTGGTCGCGCCGGCCGGCGAGGCGCCGTCGCCGGACAATATCCGGGCGTTTGTCACCGACGGCAGCCAGGGCTTCAGCTATGGCCGAAATACCTGGCATCACCCGCTCATCACCCTGTCGGCCGGAACCTTCCTGGTCATCGACCGCGCCGGCCCCGGTCCGGGTTTTTCCCAGGACTACGCGGATATGAACATCGAGACCATGAATATCGAACTTGCGGCGAACCTCTGAGGCGTTCAGCGCCTCAGGGCCGCGCGGCCGCCGAAGTCCAGCTTCATATGCCGGTTCACGTCCTTGTAGAGCAGGTAGCGGAACGGCCCTGGACCGCCGGCATAGCCGGCCTGCGGACAAAACGCACGCAGCCACACGAAGTCGCCGGCCTCGACCTCCAGCCAATCCTGGTTGAGGCGGAACACGGCCTTTCCCTCGAGGATGTAAAGGCCGTGTTCCATGACATGCGTTTCGGCGAAGGGCAGGGTCGTGCCGGGCGCGAAGCTATTGATGGTGACATGCATGTCGTAGCGCATGTCCGTGCCGTCGAAGAAGCGCGTCGTCGCCCATTTCTCCTCCGTGTCGGGCATAAGATAGGGCTGGATATCGTCCTCGTGGACGACGAAGGCCTGCGGCGGGTCAACGCCGTCTACCGGCTCATAGGCCTTGCGAATCCAGTGGAAGCGCACCGGTGCCTCGCCCTCGTTGAGCAGCGCCCAACGGCTGGCCGGCGGAAGAAACGCAAAATGGCCCGGCCGGAGCAAATGGCGTTTGCCCCCGATCGTGAGGGTCGCGGCGCCTTCGAGAAGGAAGACGGCGCCCTCGGCCGCCGGGTCCGGTTCGGGCCGTTCGCTGCCGCCGCCCGGCGCCACCTCCATGAGATATTGCGAGAACGTTTCGGCGAAACCTGACAGGGGGCGCGCAAGAATCCAGGCGCGGGTCTTCTCCCAGAACGGCAGGAGGCTGGTGACGATATCCATCATCACGCCGCGCGGAATGAGCACATAGGCGTCCGTGAACGCCGCCCTCCCCGTGATCAACTCCCTTTGCGACGGCTTGCCGCCATGAGGGGCGTAGTAGACATGGCTCACGTTTGTTTCTTTCTTTCAAGCGGTACATCAGCGAGCGGTGGTGACGCTCTTGCCGGGCCGCCTCAATCCGCCTTCATCTTGGCAACGATCACGCACAGGAGTTCGAACAGGATGGTCGCGCCGGCGAGTGCCGTCAGGCCGGCGAAATCGAAGGGGGGAGAGACCTCCACGACATCGGCGCCGACGATGTTGAGCCCTTCCAGCATCCGCACCATTTGCTGGGCCTCGCGCGTGCTCAGCCCGCCGATTTCGGGCGTGCCGGTTCCCGGCGCCATTGACGGGTCGATGCTGTCGATGTCGAAGGTCACGTAGGTTTTCGCATGGCCGACGATCTCGCGAACCTCGGCCATGATGTCCTCGGGGCCTCGGCGGAGGATCTCCTCCATGTAGACGACGCGCACGCCCTGGGCTTTGGCCCAGCCATGCTCGTCCGGGTCGTATACGGAGCCGCGGATGCCGAGCTGCACCATGCGCCTGGGATCGATCAGACCTTCCTCGATCGCGCGGCGGAAAGGCGTGCCGTGCGTGTAGGGATTGTTGCCGAAATAGGTATCGTTGGTGTCGGAATGGGCATCGAACTGGACAAGGCCGATCGGCTGGTCCCTGGCGATCGCGCGCAGCACCGGCAGCGTCGTCAAGTGGTCACCGCCAACGCCGAGCGGAATTGCGCCTGCCGCGGCGATTTCCCGCACGCCCGTTTCGATGCGCTTCAGGCTGTCCTGCAGGTCGAGCGGGTTGATCGGAAGGTCGCCGATATCGGCGACCTTCGCGATGTTGAAAGGTTCGATCCCTGAGACGTGATGCGCCCGGCGCATCAGGCTCGACTGGCTCCTGACTTCACGCGGTCCGTGCCGGGCGCCGGCCCTGTTCGTCGTCCCGCCATCCCAGGGCGTCCCGTAGAGCGCGACGTCCAGCCCCTCGGCGGAAGGAACGGACGGCAAGCGCATGAACGTGGCGATACCGGCGAAACGCGGCACGAGAGCCGCATCTATTGGTTGATAAGGTGAAGTCATTGCGCCCTCGCATGTTGTACATCTGCCCGCAGAGGTAGAATTACCTGTCGACAGGCGCGTGAACGATAGGCTGTCATTGACTTTGGAAATATCAAATTTATTAAATTGTATTTTGGAGAAAATCCGAAATATGGGGTATGCATGCGAAAGCTGGACAACATCGATATCCGACTGCTCAGGGTATTCGTCACGCTGATCGAGTCAGGAGGGTTCGGGCCGGCGCAGATCGCGCTCAACCTGTCGCCATCGACGCTCAGCACGCACCTCTCCGATCTGGAGAAGCGGGTTGGCGGCCGGCTTTGCGTACGCGGGCGCAATTCGCTGCGCCTGACGGACTTGGGACAGGCCACATTCGAGGCGGCAAAGACCCTCTTCGGCAATCTCGAGGATTTCCGGCATCGCATTGCCGCGGCGAGCGGGCTGCTGGCCGGGCGCTTGCGGATCGGCATCGTCGACGGCGTGGTGACGAGTTCGAAACTCGGGCTTCAGAACATCATCCGGCGCATGCTCAGGCCTGATTTCGACGTGATTATCGATGTCGTCCAGGCGACGCCCCTGGAGCTGGAGCAGGCGGTTGCCAATGGCGACCGCGATATCGCCATCGGCCCCTTTCTCCAGCGGGCTCCCGGCATCATGTACGAGCCTATCTATGCCGAGCCGCACTATCTCTATTGCGGCATAGGGCATGATCTTTATAGCCGCCCGAACGATTCGATCACGTCGGAGATCGTGCAAAAGGCTCTGTTTTCGGTACGATCCTATCGCCAGCTTGACGATCTCTATCGTATCGGCAGCCCCAAATTCTCAGCCTCCGTGCTCCAGATGGAGGCGCAGGCAATGCTCATCCTGTCAGGCCATTTCATCGGCTTCCTGCCGGAGCATCTGGCAGCACCATTCGTGGCGTCGGCGCAGATGCGACGGATCAAGCCGGACTCCTATTTTTTCTCCTCACAGCATCATGTGATCTACAAGCAGCATGATAAAAACAGACCGCTGGTTCAGGCCTTCCTCTGCGCAGTGCAAGCCCAGACTGGCGAGAGTGACGAGCAGTGATCGCTCAAGCGGTTGACGATGGATGGCCCGCCCCTCCGGGGACGTCGAATATGATGTCCCTCTATTAACGAAGAGGAGCCGATCCATGACAATTTCGCAAGCCAGATCCTATTGGTTGTGGCGTTGTGCCGACGGGTACCCGGCCGAAAGTCGGCCTAAACATCCGAGCACGCTGCAGGCGCCTCATGTCTGCCTCACTTTGTTCCCGGCACCCGAGACATATTAGCAAGCGCTTTGCAGTCGTTTGCTGTCTGTCCCAGCAATGTTCGCGTTCAGCTTACCTTCAACGGGAGCGGAGAGGACGAGGATCGTCCCCCTCGCGAGTGAAAGGAGCCCGCTTTCGCTGGTTACAACCTGTCAGCCTTTGGGCGCCGATAGCTGATCGGTGTCATAACGCGCTCGCAGCTCGGCGATCGCTGCGGGGTCTGCTGCGCCGCCGCGCGCGACGGCCTCGGCCAGCTCCTCAAAATAGCGCTCGTGGCCGGGCGGAGATACGGTCATGAGCACGCGCGCGACTTTGGCCGACGCGTTGCCGATGTTGTGCGGCACACCCGGCGGGAGGAACAGGTACGTACCGGGCGTGGCATGCACGCGTTCGTCGCCGATCTGCCAGTCGCATTTGCCCTCCAACACATAGAATGTCTCTTCCTGCACGCGATGGACGTGCAGGCCGGTGGAAAAGCCGGGCGGAATCGTCCATTCGAACATCGAGGTGTGCCGGGTGTCGTTGCCGGTCACCAGAAATGCCATGGGATGGCCGGCAAGCTTGATGGACCTGCCTTCGCCGGGTCTGCGGATGATCGCCTTTCTGCCCATGTTCAGCCCTCCAAGCCAATGTATCCGGGGAGCCTTGATCATGCCTTGCCGTCGCACGAAGTTCGTGAAACAACTCCGAAATTGTTGCAAAATATCGCCGAAAATGACCGAGCAACTGCCATCGTGCACCTACAAATTCGGCTCTTTTGTCCTCGATGCCGAGACGGGGGCGCTGCTGTGCGGCAATGTGCCGGCCTTGCTCGGCCGGCGAGGGGCTGCGCTGCTGCGCCTCCTTTTGGAGCGTGCGGCATCCCCAGTCAGCAAGGACGCGCTGATCGAGGCGGCCTGGCCGGGGCTCGTTGTCGAAGACAGCAATCTCACCGTACAGATCGCCGCACTCCGCCGCGCGCTCGAGCAGGACGGCGGCGAACGCTGGATCGAAACGCTCCCGCGCCGCGGCTATCGCTATGTCGGCCCTGCGGTGACACGGGCCGATGCGACTGCGGACGAGGCCGCGTACGCGGCCGTGTTGCCGGTGCCGGAAAAGCCTTCGATCGCCGTGGTGCCGTTCGAACACTCCGGCGAAACCGCTTGGTTGGCCGACGGCATGGTCGACGATATCATCACCGGGCTGTCGCGTATCCGATGGCTGTTCGTGATTGCGCGCAATTCCAGCTTCGTCTGGCGCGATCGCGCCGCTGACGTGAAGCAGGTCGGTCGCGATCTCGGCGTGAGTTACGTCCTGCAGGGCAGCGTGCGGCGCGCAGACGATCGCGTCCGCATTAACGCCCAACTGGTGGACGCCGCAACCGGCGCGCATATCTGGGCCGAGCGCTACGACCGTATCGTGGGTGATCTGTTTGCCTTGCTGGATGAGATCGCGCTTGCGGTGGTCGGCGCCATCGAACCCAATCTGCGTCGGGCCGAGGTCGAGCGCATCCGCCGGAAGCGGCCTGACAGCCTCGGCGCCTACGAGCTCGTTTTGCGTACCCAGCCGGACATCGACTCGGGCATGCCGGAGCGCACCGCGAATGCGCTGCCACAGTTGCAACGCGCCTTGATGCTCGAGCCGACTTATGCGCTCGCCCATGGCCTTGCCGCCATGGGCTATCACAATCGCTTCCTGCGCGCGGGGCTGAAGGAGGAGGACCGGGCCGCCTCCGTGCGCCATGCGCGGCTTGCCATCGAGAACGGGCGCGACGACGCCTTGGCGCTGACGTTTGCCGGCTTTTCGCTTGGTATGGACGCCCATGACCGGCCGGCCGCCTTTGCCGCGTTCGAAGCGGCGCTCGCACTCAGTCCGTCGACTGCGCTGGCATGGATCCTCGGCAGCGTCGTCGCCGGCTGGGCCGGCGATGCGGAACGAGCAATCGACTGGAGCGAACGCGGCATCCGCCTGAGCCCGTTCGATCCGTGGGCCTTTGCTGCCTACGACGCGCAGGCGCTCGGCCATTTCCGCCGTGATCGCTATGCGGAAGCGGCAAGTGCGGCCTATAAATCCAACCTCGCCAATCCCGCCCACAGCATCACATGGGTGCAGCTCACCGCATCGCTTGCCGCGCTCGGGCGGCTCGACGAGGCGAGAACAGCCGCCGCATGCGTGCTGGAATTACAACCCAATTTCCGCATCAACAGCCAGTTCGCCGGCGTGGCCTGCGCGCCTGCGTTGGCAGCGAAACTTGGCAAAGCGCTACGCGCAACCGGTCTGCCCGAGTAAGGCGCGTTCGGATGCGCCTCGGCGCACCTCCAAGTTATGGTCTTTATGCGGCCTCTCATTGATCAGAACTCATTGCCTATTCTCTGCACCCGATGGACATCACCGAAGCTGGCTTTCGAGCCCTTACCTGTGAAGCGGCATGGGGTTACATCATGATGCCGGTTTACACATCCGGCTCGCATCTGGCCGGTAGCTGTCCTTATTCACCACTGCCCAGGGGTACAGGGGGCGAAATTCCTGGCGCCCTGACCTCTACTTGTTCGACACCCCCAAGGGATCGGAGTTCGGGTCCATGGCGTTGAGTTCGGCGGCGGACAGCAAAGAGCGGAGTTCGGAGCCCCCGGCCATCAGCTCGATCACCTCGCCAGTCGTCTTGTCCGCCTTGTTGAAAGCAGCCAGGACTTCGCCGCGCCGAAGGATGACGAACCGGTCGCCAATCGAATGGGCGTGGTAGGCGTTATGGGTGATGAATACCACCCCGATGCCACGTGAGCGTACAGTCTCGATGAGACGGAGCACTGTGGCAGACTCCCGTACGCCCAATGCGGCGGTTGGCTCGTCGAGCACCAGGAGCTTCGCACCGAAATGAAGCGCGCGCGCGATGGCCAGGGCCTGGCGTTCACCGCCAGACATGGTTCCGACCAACTGCCGACCGCTTATCACCCGGCCGATGCCGAGCTGTCTCAAGCCCTCCAATGCCATTTGACTGGCCTTGTCGAGGTCAAGCCTCCTGAATACACCCCACCCCTTGGTGGGCTCCGCCGCCAGAACGAAGTTCCTGGCGACGCTCATGAGAGGAAGCGTGCCGACCTCCTGGTAGACGGTCGCAATGCCGCGATCACGGGCATCTTTCGGCGAGGTGAAGTTGACGATTTCGCCGTTGACCACGACATCGCCGCTTGTCGGCCGCTCCACGCCCGTCAACATTTTGATGACGGTCGATTTCCCGGCTCCGTTTTCTCCGAGAAGGCAGAGTACTTCTCCCGCTTTCACGCTCAGAGTGAGATTGGTGACCGACTTAACGCCAGTGTAGGACTTGGAGACGTCGCGCAGTTCGATGATGGGAGTGTGCTCGTTCATCCTACGTCCTCCCCAGAACCAGCTGTCGCAGACGGTTGTTGGTCATCACGCCGAGCAGGAGCAGAAGTCCAATGAACAGCTCGGTCAAATCGGAGTTCCAGCCAAGGAAAAAGACTCCCATAGATATGATCCCATAGGTGATGGCACCAAAGGCCGTTCCGAGAACGGAACCATAGCCTCCAGTCAGAAGGATGCCCCCGATGACGCAGGCGGCGATGGCGCTGAACACGTATTGCGCACCAAGCGTGACGCTGCCGTTTTGGAAAGTGTAGGTCTCGATGATACCGACGAGCGCGGCTCCCATCGCGGTTGCCATGAAGAGAATGATCTTCACACGGGCCGTGGGAACTCCGGCCATGCGAGCCGTTTGTTCGTTGCCGCCTGTTGCATAGACCCAGTTTCCGAAAACTGTCCTTTGCATCGTATAGATTGCGACGGCTCCGACCACGATCCAATGGACGATCGCCACGGAGAACTCGTTCCATTTGAGGGCGAAAACCGCGCCCGCCGATCCGGTGGCGATGGCCGAAATGCTGCTTGATCCGGTAACGCCGATCGCAATCCCGAGGATGCCGCCGCCGATCATGAACATGGTGGCGAGCGTGACGATAAAGGAGGGCAGGCGGGTCCTGACGACGATCAGGCCGTTCACCAGCCCGACGATCGCCGCGGCGAGAACGGCGACGATCACCCCGGCCCAGGGGTTGAGGTTGAAGTAGCCCGTGCACATCCCGACAATCATGGAGGATGCACCTGCCATGGCCCCGATAGAAAGGTCGAACTCACCGGCGATCATCAACATGGCGACGGGTATCGCTATGATGCCGAGATGGGCAGCGCTGTCGAGCCAATATGCGGTGCCCAGCGGCGAAAGGAACCCGCTTTTGCCAGCGACCATTGCGAAAAATGAGAAGACGACGATGGAGGAGATCACTCCCCCCGCTTCAGGTTGACTGAGCCAGCGTGACAAAACGCTCTCCCGTAATGCGGCAGCGAAAAGGTGCACGCTCCCGGTATATTGAGGATGTCCCGCCCAAAGGGCGGGACGTGGGCGGCCTTATTCTCTCGGAAGCTTACTTCGCGCCGATGACGTTCGGATACTTGTCGAAGACCGCTCTGATCTTGTCGACATTGTCCTTGTCCACCACGCTCGGCCCCGTCGCGACGATTCCGACGGGAGAGAGGCCGTATTTGGCATGGTGGTAGGCCATGAGAACGCCATAGAAGCCTTCGAGATAGGGCTGCTCGTTCAACGTAAACAGGATTTGCCCGTTCTTGATCTGGTCGAGAACGTTTGAGGACGCGGCCAACGTACCGACGGCGACCTTGCCCTCGCGCTGGACGGTCTTAACTGCTTTTGCGGCGGCGGTACCAACGAGCGCGTTCAGCGTATAGACCGCATCGATGTCGGAATGGCTGGTCAGGTAAGCGCCGATGTCGCGCTCCACCTTGTTGGGATCGGTCGAATCCGCCGTCGGCAGTTCGAGGTTCTGGGACGTCACGCCGAGCGACTTGGCTTTTGCCGACAGGCCATTGCAGATCGCTTGAAGATATGGGTTGCCGGGGACGTTGATGACGCATAGCACGTTCTTGGAGCCGACTTTTCCAAACTGGTCCGCGGCTACGGCCCCGGCGTCTGCGGGTTGTTGTCCGACGAAGCCGAGCGCCCCGACGTTTTGCCAGGAGTCCTGCCCGGACTGGTTGACGTAGACCGGAATGCCGGCCGCGACCGCCTGTTTGATCAGGGGATCGACGACGTTTGTGATGAAGTCGCCGACCACGATCACGTCGGGATGCTGGGCGATCGCGGCTTGCATCGTGCGAGCTGAGGAAGCAGATATGTCGGCCTCGTCAATGGCGATGTAGTTGAGGTCGACACCGAGAAGTTTCGCGGCATCCTGAGCGCCCTGATGGAGCGGAGGGAAGAAAGAGTCTGCAAGCGGGCCAGAAACAAACGCCACGCGGACTGGATCGTCCGCAAGCGCAGCATTCGGAATCGTGGTGACGCCGAATAGCGCCGCGGCGGATAGCAGACCCATGATGTGCCCGCGAAGCAAGTTCTTCATTTATCCCTCCCAAAACTGGATCATGGGTTGCGGAACAGTCCGCAATCCCAATATTCTTGTCTGACTAGACGGCATATGGCTATTACACAACTCATACAACGTCAACCGACGAAACAACTTTACGCCGTACTTGATCGCTGATATCTGGTTTCAGCCGCAAATTGGAGACTGGGAATGGCTTTGCTGTTGGACAAGAACGCTTTAGGCAGAGCAGGTGGAATAGTCGCCCGCGACTTGTCTGAGAAGGCGCTCGCGTTGGAGAAGGAGCAGAGGAGTGCAAGCGGCACCTTCGATCTGCAGCAGGAGCGGTTGTGGATTGATGAATATACCGCGCTGGCCGCTCGCGGAGTTGCCATAGAAGGCCTCGATATTGCCGACGGCGTCATGGACACCCCCCGCGGCCCCGTCCGGACGCGAACCTACACGTCGGATGCGAAGGGACCAATGCTGCTCTTTGTGCATGGCGGCGGATGGGTCATCGGCAGCATTCAAAGCCACGACCATATCGCACGGTGGCTCGCCAGCCAGATGGCGGGCACCGTCGTCCAGGTCGAGTACAGTCTCGCACCGGAAAACCCTTTTCCTGCCGCGATAACGGAGATCACCGCCGTGATCTCGTCGTTGCTGGACACATCCGATGGCAGGAGGCCGCTGTTCGTCGGCGGCGATTCCGCCGGAGCGAATATCGCGTCGATGTCGATATTGAGCCTGCATCCGGAGCAGAAACGTGGGATCGCGGGATTCATCTCGCTTTACGGCGCATACTCGCCCGACATGAACTTTTCTTCCCATAGAATCTATGGGGACGGGCGTTTTGGTCTCTCCGATTCCCTCATGCGATGGTTTTGGAACTTGTACGCGCCGCAGATTCCGCAGGAGATGCGTTCGAAACGACTGGGACCGCTGGGAGCCGATTTGAGGGACTTTCCTCCGACCCTCTGCGTGGGGGCCGAATGCGATCTGCTGCTGGACGACACGTTGGCGTTCTACGCGGAACTCGCGAAAGCTTCGGTAGACGTCTCGCTCTCCTTGTGGCCGAGCATTACCCATGGGGCGATGCACTTTGTCGGGGTCGTCGACAGCGTCACGAAGGCCGCCGGCTCGATCATCCACTTCATCGAAAGCCATCGGGGTTCACCCCAGAAGATTGAGCGTGTGGAGAACCACGCACCGCTTCCGGCGGGGGCGATCCCGGTGATCAGCATGCCGCCGAGCGCCTTCTCCGTAACGAACAAGGAGGAGTTGCGCGCCCTCCGGTCCGCCCTGGTGGACATTAGCCATCTCGTCGGAAGGTCCCAGTTCGACGGGTCCGTCACCCATTCGATCGCAGGCGACATCATGCGCGGCTCGATGGAGCCGGGCGCTCTGCTGCAGAACGAGGACAACGCCAGCGCGTCGCTCGGCGTGTCCAGAAGCGCGTATCGCGAGGCGATCAGGACGCTCGCCGCAAAGGGCTTGGTCACGCCTCAGCCCAAGGTCGGGACGCGAATTGCTCCGAGGTCCAACTGGCACATTCTTGATCCCGACGTGCTGGCCTGGCATCTCGAATTCGACGCCAGCGAGACATTCATTCGCGATTTGTTCGAACTCCGGAAAATCGTCGAGCCCAGTTCTGCAGCCTTAGCCGCATTGCGCAGAAGCGACGATGAGCTGGCAAGATTGGCGGATGCCCTCTCCAGGATGGCGCGGACCGATCCCCGTTCGGGCGGCTGGCTCAGCGCCGTCACATTGTTCCATCGGGATCTGCTGTCGGCGAGCCATAACGAGGCCGTGAGCGCGCTCTGGCCCGCGATCCAGACGACACTTCAATGGTCCGTACAGCTTCAAATGAGCACACCCGGTATCTCGGCGGAACACGATCCCGTCGCTGGCCACGCGCGCGTGTTCGAGAAGATCGCGTCACGCGACGCGGAAGGCGCTCTCACGGAGATGGCGCTTCACATCGATGAGGCGCTCGCTGACACCATGAGCAATTTCCGCCAAATCAAGACCCAATTGAAGCTCGACCGTTAGTTCCGTCGGCCCCTGCCCATAGCGGCAAGTCGACGACCGGCCGCTCGATCATTCGCCTGGGCCGTCGATCTCCGGCCAGGATCGACGGCAAGGATGTCGTCGTCGCCAGCAAGGGTGAGCTTGCCGACATACGCTGCGGGGCGCAGGTCAGCATGTCACATCTTATCCAAGCAACTGCAAGTCTAGCGTCGCAAGCCTTTGCGGATCGGCGATGGCTTCGATGCCGACGATCCGCCCCTGTTCGACTGTGATCTCCAATGCGACCAGCAGTTTGCCCTTCGGCGCGACCAGGACACCGACGGCGCCATTGATAAGCGCGGGGCTGGCGTTGCGGGCGCGACCATTGAATGCCGCGGCAACCTGCTCCGCGCCACGCAGATCTGCCACGGCATTGAGACGTGCTGCCGCATGATCGGCACGAAAAACCACGTTGGGATCGAGCACAGCGAGCAAGCCGGCGAAGTCCCCACCCCGTGACGCAGCCAGGAAGGCTTCGACAATCTGGCGCTGTCGGTCCCGATCAGCCGAGCGAGCCTCCTCTGTGTCTTGCACGCGGCGACGCGCCCGGCTCGCCAATTGCCGCGCGGCGACCGGCGAGCGTTGGACAATCGTCCCGATATTGTCGAAGGAAATATCGAACATATCGTGGAGCACGAAGGCGATGCGCTCGGCCGGCGACAGTTTTTCCAACACCACCATTAAGGCCAGACCAACGGTATCGGCCAGGATCATTTTCTGATCCGGGTCGGAGCCGGCGCTTGCCACCACCGGCTCCGGGCCGTGACCATCCAAGCTTTCCTCCCGCCGGGTTTTGCGTTGGCGCAGCATGTCGAGGCACACCCGCGCCACCACGGTCGTCAGCCAGCCGCCGAGATTGTCGACCTCGTGAGTGTCGGAACGCGCCAGCCTCAGCCATGTCTCCTGCACCGCATCTTCCGCTTCGGGCAGAGACCCCAGCATGCGGTAGGCGACCGCGCGCAAATGGCTTCGCTTCTGCTCGAATTGCTGGGTGAGGAAATTTTCTTCTGCCATCGGTCACGTTTTCCTTGTCCCGTTCGTCAATGCCATGACGAACGACACCCGGCCGATGTGACAGGCAGGTTTGGTATTAGCGTCAAGATATTGAACCCACGAGGAGAATTACCATGAAAGCCCGTATGAAACACCCTGTTTTTGTCCTGCCCGAAGCCATGCAGGCGATGCTTGCGTTGGGCAAGGCGACCCATCAGGGCGGCTTGCCGGAAGTGACCCGCGAACTCGTCCACCTGCGGGCCAGCCAGATCAATGGTTGCAGCGTTTGCGTTTGCATGCATGCTCGTGATCTGAGGAAACTCGGCGAGAGCGACGACCGCCTCTTCGCGGTTGCGGCCTGGCGAGACACACCCTGGTTCAGCGACGCCGAACGCGCGGCCCTCGATCTGACTGAAGTCCTGACCCGCGTCGCCGACAAAGGCGATCCAGTGCCCGACGAGATCTGGGCCGAGGCTACGCGTCACTACGACGAACAGGCTTTGTCGGCCCTGCTTCTGACCATCGGCACCATCAATGTCTGGAACCGGTTGAACGCTGCGATCCGACAGGAAGCGGGCGCTTTCTGACGCTGAGAACGCGATTCCGCTCTCCCATCGGAGGGCGGAATCGGGTCCTCAGTGTCGGGGTGACGAAGAAGGAAATTATCGAAGTCATCATGCAGATGGCCGTCTATGTGGGTTTTCCTGCGGGACTCAATGGGCTGCTCGCGGCCAAAAAAGTATTCGCTGCCTGATTTTAATCTCAAGCCAAATTGGATGGGGCGTGCACCTCACCCACCGTGTCGTGAAACGGCTTGAATGTGGATGAACAAAGGAATTGAGTATGTTTGCAATCGTTGAAGCCGCCGGAAAGGTTGGTTATTCGACAGCGTTGGTCTTGCGCCAGGCGGGTTTCCCGGTCAGAGCGATCTGGCAAAGGCGGAACCGCTCGCCGAAATTGGATGCGAGATCGCTTTGGCCGATCTGCGGGATTCCATTGCCGCCGGCGGGGAGACCACGACCGATGCCGAGCACGGCCACGAGCCGGGCGGATCTGCCAGGCCGAGCGGGAGGAATTGTCCGTCCAGGGAAAGAGGACGCTGTAGACGCGGTTTGTGGTCATTGCAGTTTCTCCTCCGTATTGGGGGCGCAGCAGGCCACAACTTCCGCAGCCGGCGCGCAGATTTCCGGATGCCCGGAGCAGCAGTCTTCTATCAGGAAGCGGCCGAGCGCTTTATGGTTCGCGGCATAGATAATCGATCCTGATTCCCGCTGCTGCGCGATGAGGCCGGATCGCTTCAGCTCCTTGAGATGAACGGAGACGTTCGACGGCTACACTTCGGGTTCTGCGGTTGCGCCTGCTGCCATGTGGTCGGGGCCGGCGATGGTGAAGCCCGGCTGTCGCATGACCGGAAGGCCGACGGCATATCGCCTATACCTTGGTATAGCGGCGCTGCACCATCGCCTGATTGCGCCCCTGCGGCGGCCGTGACAATACGGTCGTGCGTGCACAACGTGACGCGAAGGCGAACGAAACCAACAGATCGGAAAGCAAATGGGCGGCGACTTTAGGCGCTGCCCGGTCGCGGATGCGACGCCACCTCGCCGTGCTCTTATCGATAACATCCTGCTTTCAAGGAGTTATAGATGGTTTTCCTTGCCAATGATCGACGTGAGCGCAGCGCGGTTGCCGCCTTGGCAGGTGCGCGCATCCTGCCGAACGGCTACGATCTCGCAGCCTTTGCCTTCATCGCCGCCGCAACCTATCTCGCGCTTCACGGCGTGGCCGGGATGCGCGCGCCGCTGGCCGGCTTGTCCGAGGCGCCGGTCTCGCTCGATCCGGCCTATCTGCCGGAATACGCCCTGCGCACGACCCTGCGCATGATGGCGGCCATCGTCGCTTCGCTCGTCTTCACCTTCGTCGTCGCGACGCTTGCCGCAAAAAGCCGCCGCGCCGAGAAGATCATCATTCCGGCGCTCGACATTCTGCAATCCGTGCCGGTGCTCGGCTTCCTGACATTCACGGTCACCTTCTTCATGGGGCTTTTTCCCGGCAGCCAGCTCGGCGCCGAATGCGCCTCGATCTTCGCGATCTTCACCAGCCAGGCGTGGAACATGGCCTTTTCCTTCTACCAGTCGCTGCGCACGGTGCCGCGCGATCTCGATGAGGTCAGCCGGGGTTTCGGCCTGTCGAGCTGGCAGCGTTTCTGGCGGCTGGAGGCTCCCTTCGCGGCGCCCGGCCTTGTCTGGAACACGATGATGTCGATGTCGGGCGGCTGGTTCTTCGTGGTTGCCTCGGAGGCAATCACCGTGGGCGATACCACCGTGCGGCTCCCCGGACTGGGCTCATGGCTGGCGCTTGCCATCGACAAGCAGGATTTCGCAGCCGTAAACTGGGCGGTGCTGGCCATGGCGGTCGTCATCCTCCTTTACGATCAGCTCCTCTTTCGCCCGGTCGTCGCCTGGGCCGACAAGTTTCGCTTCGAGCAGACGGCCGGACAGCGCAAGCCGCGTTCCTGGGTCTATTCGCTGATCCGCCGCACGCGGTTGTTGAAATATGCCATTGCGCCGCTTTCCGCCGTCTGGGGCCGGCTGATGCTCGTCCGGCCGCCCGCGATGCTGTGGGGAGCGGCAAAGGGGCGAGGCGGGGGAGCCGCGGCCGGCCGCGCCATCGATCTTGCCTGGTATGCGCTGATTGTCGCCGCCGGCGCCTGGAGCGTGTGGGAAGTCGTCTCCTATCTCAGCGGGAGCCTCGCCTGGAGCGATGTCTGGATCGCTTTCGCCGGCGGCTTCGCCACCTTCATTCGCGTGGCCGTTCTCATCGCCATCGCCAGCGTCGTCTGGGTGCCCATCGGCGTGTGGATCGGCCTTCGGCCGGCGGTGGCCGAGCGGGTGCAGCCCGTGGCGCAATTCCTGGCGGCGTTTCCGGCAAACGTGCTCTTTCCCGTCGCCGTGATCGCGATCGTCGCGACGGGCGTGAGCCCGAACGTCTGGCTGTCGCCGCTGATGGTGCTGGGCACGCAATGGTACATTCTTTTCAACGTGATTGCCGGCGCGAGCGCCTTTCCCACCGATCTGCGCGAAGCCTCCTCGGTCTATCGGCTTCGCTCGTGGACCTGGTGGCGGCGTGCGATACTGCCGGGCATCTTCCCCTATTATGTCACGGGCGCCTTGACGGCTTCCGGCGGCTCCTGGAATGCGAGCATCGTTGCCGAACTGGCCAATTGGGGAAACACGAAGCTCGAAGCCTTCGGGCTTGGGTCGTACATCGCAAAGGCGACGGAGGCGGGTGATTTCCCGCGCGTCATCCTCGGCATCGTGGTCATGTCGATCTTCGTCACCCTTTTCAACAGAACGCTCTGGCGGCCGCTCTATGTCTTTGCCGAACGCCGCATGCGCCTCGATTGATGTCATCGGACCGGAGACCCGAACATGGCAAACGCCGTCCTCCCCAAGAAGGCCGATATTGCAGGAACCGCGCCGCTGGTTCTGGTGAAGAAACTATGCCAGATCTACGACAAGGGAGCTTCCGGCTCGCTTGTCGTGCTCGAGAATGTCGATCTCCAGCTCTATCCCAACGAAATCGTCGGTCTGCTCGGCCGCTCCGGCTCCGGGAAGTCCACGTTGCTGCGCGCGATTGCCGGCCTGATCCGCCCGAGCAAGGGCGACATCGTTTTCGAGGGCCGGCCGGTCGCCGGACCTAATTCCGGCGTCGCCGTGGTCTTCCAGAGCTTTGCACTGTTTCCCTGGCTGACCGTGCTGCAAAACGTCGAGCTTGGCTTGGAAGCCCAGGGCGTGGCGCCGTCCGAGCGGCGCAAGCGGGCGCTCGCGGCCATCGACCTTATCGGCCTCGACGGTTTCGAAAGCGCCTATCCCAAGGAACTGTCGGGTGGGATGCGCCAGCGTGTCGGGCTCGCCCGCGCGCTCGTCGTCCGGCCGAAGGTCCTGCTGATGGATGAGCCCTTTTCGGCGCTCGACGTGCTCACCGCCGAAACGCTTCGCACGGACCTGCTCGATCTGTGGTGCGAAGGCCGGATGCCGATCGAGTCGGTTCTGATGGTGACGCACAATATCGAGGAGGCGGTGCTGATGTGCGACCGCATCCTGATCTTCGGGTCGAATCCCGGCCGTGTCATCGCCGAAATCCATGTGGATCTGCCCCAGCCGCGCAACCGTCTCGATCCGGCGTTCCGGATGCTGGTCGAGGATATTTATGCGCGGATGACGGTGAAGAGCGGTGCCGCCACGCGCGAAGGGCTGTTCCCCGGCACGGGCATCGCCATGGCGCTGCCGCGTGTGTCGACCAACCTGATGTCCGGTCTCATCGAGACGGTCGCCGCCGAGCCCTATCGCGGGCAGGCCGATCTGCCGCCGCTGGCCGCCCATCTGCATCTCGGCATCGACGAGCTGTTCCCGGTTGCCGAAACGCTGCAGCTTCTGCGTTTCGCCGATCTCGAAGGCGGCGATATCAGGCTGACGGCGCCCGGCCTGCGCTTTTCCGACAGCGATGTCGACGAACGCAAGAGGCTCTTCGAGCAGCATCTCGCGATCTATGTGCCGCTTGCCGCGCATATCCGCCGCGTGCTCGACGAACGGCCGACCCATCGCGCGCCCGCGCGCCGCTTCCGCGACGAGCTGGAGGATTACATGTCCGAAGACGATGCCGGCACCACGCTCAAGGCGGTCACCAACTGGGCGCGCTATGCCGAATATTTCGCCTATGACGAAACTGCCGATCTGTTCACGCTGGAGAATCCGAGTTGAAACCCATGGTCGGAACGGACGCGGCAGGGGCGGCGCGCAAAAAACGCGGCAGTTGTTTTGGGCCTGCGGGTAAGGCAGTTTAAAGCGTCTGCACGCAATGCTGCGGGAACGGTGGTGCGGGAATGCAGGGGATGAGGCGCGAGTTTCTGAAATGCCTTTTCGAAATGCCTCTCCTCTGGCTTGGCGTTGCGGTCCTGGCCGGTCTCATTTTCATCGGCGATACGATTACGGATCTGGAGATCGCCTTTGCCGTTCTCTATGTCTCCGTCATCCTGCTCGCAGTTTATTCCGGTCGCACCGGGGCGATTGCCACGGTCGGCGGCCTATGTGCCGCCTTGACCGTCATCAGCTATTTTCTGACCCGCCACGGCGCCTCGCAGGCCGGCATCGTCAACGGCATCCTGAGCCTGGTGGCGATCGGCGCCACCACCTATCTGGCGATCAGGATCGAAACGCTCGATGCAAGGGCCAGGCAGGCGCAGTCGGAACTGGCGCGGATGTCCCGCCTCATGACCGTCGGCGAATTGGGGTCGTCGATAGCCCATGAGGTCAGCCAGCCGATCACGGCGATCGCCGCCAATGGCAATGCCGCGCTCCGATGGCTTTCGGCAACACCCGCCGATCAGGGCGAGGCGTGCCGCGCCATCGAGCGCATCGTGGCGGATGCCGGGCGGGCGGGGGACATTATCGGCCGCGTTCGCGGGCTCGTGGCGCGGGCGTCGCCGTCGCGCGACAGGGTCGATCTGGTCGAGGCGATCATGGACGTATTGGAGCTTGTCCGCGGTGAAATCCGCAGGAGCCAGATACGCATTCGTGCGGAACTGGCGAGCGACTTGCCGTTGGTGGCCGGCGACCGCGTCCAGCTCCAGCAGGTCATTCTCAATCTCGTGATGAACGCGATCGAGGCTCTGGCGGAGGTCGACGCGGAAACGCGCGAGCTGCTTGTCAGCGCGGCGGCGGATGAGCGGAAGGTGACCGTCAGCCTGCGCGATACCGGCGGCGGAATGCCGGCCGGGACGCTCGAAAGGATATTCGACGCGTTTTATACGACCAAGCCGAATGGCATGGGAATGGGCCTTGCCATCAGCCGGTCGATCGTCGAGGCGCATGGCGGCACTCTTTATGCGGCGCCGAATTTTCCGCGCGGGACCGTCTTCGGTTTCACCCTGCCGCTGGACGGAAAGGCGAGGGGCTAGGGCATGGAAGAACAGCGGCCGGCCGTTTACGTGATCGACGACGATCCATCCGTGCGCGAGGGCCTGGACAGTCTTTTGCGCTCTATTGGCTACGAGACGCGCGGCTTTGCCTCTCCGCGGGATTTTCTGCCGCATCCGCGATCCGAAGGGCCTGCATGCATCGTGCTCGATGTGCGGATGCCCGATGCGAGCGGCCTGGATTTTCAGGACGCGCTTGCCCGAAGAGGCCATTCGATACCGATCGTTTTCCTCACCGGCCATGGCGATGTGCCGATGTCCGTCCGAGCGATGAAGGCCGGGGCCGTGGAATTCCTTTTGAAGCCTTTCCGGGAGCAGGACCTGCTCGACGCGATCCGGCAGGCTCTCGAAATCGACCGCGCCCGGCTGCGGAAAGAGGCCGCGGCCGCCGATCTCCATGAGCGGTTCTCGACGCTGACGCCGCGTGAGCGGGAGGTGATGGCGCTTGTCGCGCGCGGTCTCCTCAACAAGCAGATCGCGGCGGAGATCGGGCTCAGCGAAATCACCGTGAAGGTTCATCGCGGCCAGGTCATGCGCAAGATGAGGGCGGACTCGGTCGCCGATCTCATTCGCATGGCCGACGGTCTCAAGATCGCCGAGGCCGCAGACGAAAGCAAGGCGAATGGCACCACGCCCCGGATGCGCACTTAGACGATCGTCGGAATGAGCCGTTCCCTTTTCAGTCGCGATCATCCGCAAGCAATTCGAAACATCCAATCTGGCTCGGCCGGTTGCCGGCCGCTTTGATGCCGCTTGGCGCCGGCGCGCATCATGCCGCGGCCTTCATCACCGGCCAGACATTGAATGTCGACGGCGGCTGGGCCATGCGCCAGGCGCGAGCCGGTTCAGATGAAGCCGAGGCTGCGTTGCATGGCGGCCTGAAAATGGGCATCGAGCGCGGCCTTCGCAGCCGTCGCATTGCGCGCCTTGCAGGCGAGGAGAATATCGAGATGCTCCCGCAATGTACGCAACACCACCGGCGCGGTGAGCTTGCGGTCCAGCCGCAGCAGGCGCAGATAATTGTGCATGCGCCGGTAGCTGGTCTCGATCAGCGGATTTCTGAGGCTGGCGATGACCGCATTGTGCAGCACCCGCTCCAGCACCTCCGCCTCCTTGATGTCCTCCGGCCGCAGCCCGTTTTCCTCGATCGCCGCAATCAGTGCGGTGTGGCGATCGTAGATTTCCGCAATTTCCGTCTCATCACCCTGTTCGGCAAAGATCTTGATCGCGGCGCGTTCGAGGATGGAGCGGAATTGATATGTTGAGCGCGTCAGTTCCAGGCCCGGCCGCACGAATTGAATGCCGGAGCGCGGGTGGATCTTCAGGATGCCTTCCGCCTCCAGCATGCGCAGCGCGTCGCGCAAGGGTGCCACGGGCACGTCGACGATTTCAGACAGGTCACTCTGAGAGACGAATGAGCCGGCCTGAACGCGGCGCTCAAACAATGCCTCCAGGATCCGGTCGTATGCCTCGTCGCTCAAACGGCGCGCAGGCGTGACATCCTCTGATCGATTCGTGTTTTTTGTTCTCTTCGCCACTTGCAGAGTTCTCGTGTCTGTCATATTAAATTTCGCATCTGATAGATCAGATAAGCACGTTAATATATCAAAAGTCCAATCCTCATGAGAATTTCCGCCTTCCGCATCACTCGTTTCCAATTCGCCCGCGACCGCGTGATTGGCGATAGCCAGGTCCGTGCCGACGACGCGAATGTAGCAGCGCTGGAACTGGTTTCCGATAGCGGCGAGGTTGGGCTTGGTTTTATCCAGACGCTTTTTTCGCCGCTTCCGGACCAGGCCGAAATCGAGCGGGTCTTCGCGACCGAGGTCTGGCCAGGTCTCGAAGGGCAGAGGGCGATCGCTCTGGTGCATCGGATAAACCGGCCCCGTGGCGGCAATCAGCGCGCAACGTCGCTGCCATTTCACGAAGCGCTACAGGTCGCGCTCTGGGATCTCGCGGCGAAGGAAGTCGGCTTGCCGTTGCATAGCCTGCTCGGAAGCCGCCGCGACCGCGTCAAGGCCTATGCCAGCGGCCTCGATTTTCATCTCTCCGACGATGCCTATCAGGCGCTCTTCGCCTATGCCGCCGGGATTGGCTACCGCGCCTTCAAGATCAAGGTCGGTCATCCGGATTTCGAACGCGATCTGCACCGCCTGAAGCTGCTGCAGCAGGTCATACCCGTCGGTTCCGAAGTCATGATCGATGCCAATGAAGGCTGGTCGTCAAAGGAAGCCTTGATGAAGCTGGAGGTGATCCGCCGCGCCGGTCACAATCTGCTTTGGGTTGAGGATCCCATCCTGCGCCACGATTACGAGGGTCTGCGCACGCTGCGCCACGCCGCGTCCTGGACGCAGATCAATTCCGGCGAATATCTCGATCTGCAGGGCAAGCGCCTGCTGATGGAGGCCCATGGCACGGATATTCTCAACGTCCATGGTCAGGTCTCCGACGTCATGCGCATCGGCTGGCTCGCCGCCGACATGGGCATTCCGGTGAGCCTCGGCAACACCTTTCTGGAAATGGGCGTTCACATGGCGGTCGCGCTGCCGGAGGTCGAATGGCTGGAATATTCGTTCCAGAATTTCGACCATCTCGTCGATCAGCCCATCGAGATCCGCGACGGCTACGCCTATGCGCCCGACAGGCCTGGGCACGGCCTGGTGCTGAGCGAAACCGCGCGGCGCGATTGGGCGCGGCCGGTGTTGTTGCCGCGTGACCAATTGGGCGAAGCGCCTGCCAATCCGCGCCTCGGCGTCGCCAAATGAGACCTCGGCCATGGGGCCTTTCAGTTTTCGGGAGGAACTGACATGCATGCCAAATTTTCTGCAACGCTTCTGGCCGGGGTTGTCCTGGCCGCAGTCCCTGCCGCAGCGCAGGAAATCACCGTCTGGGACTGGAAGTCGGGCGATCCGGCAGCCGCCGCCTACTACGACAAGGCAAAGACCGATTTCGAGGCCGCGCATGCCGGTGTGACGATCAAATACGTCATGCAGCCGCTCGACCAGTATTACACCCTGCTTGGCACGGCCCTGTCCTCCAATGCCGGCCCCGATCTCTTCCTGATGAATGGCGGTGCGCAGGCGAAGGCGCGTATTCCGGCGTTGCTGAAGCTCGATGACAAGGTCGCCGATCTGCAGAAAACCGTCGTCGGCTGGCCGGAATTTACCGGCGCGGACGGCGGCATCTATGCCATTCCGGTGTCGATCCAAGGCTTCGTCGTTTACTACAACAAGAAGCTCTACAAAGACGCCGGTCTTGATCCTGAGAACCCGCCGAAGACCTGGGCCGATCTGTCAAAGGTCTGCGCCGCCATCAAGGCCAAGGGTGCTGTTCCTTGCTTCTCCATGGGCAACAAGGAGGGCTATGGCGCCGAATTCTGGTTCTCGGAAATGGCTTCCAACGAGTGGACCGCGCAGGAGCAGCAGGATTTTGCCGATGGAAAGCTGAAGTGGTCGAGCCCGCAGGTGAAGGCCATTCTGCAAAGCTGGGTCGACGCCAACAAGGCCGGCTGGTTCCAGGACGGGCCGAATTCGACCACCAAATTCATGGACGAATATGAAAGCTTCATGCGCGGCGAAGCGGCCAATACCATCGGTCTGATTTCGGACGTGGCCCATTGGAAACAGTTCGACGATTTCCTCGGTCCCGATAATGACGGGGTGTTCCGCATGCCGTCGCCGACCATCGCGGCCGACAAGAAGGAAGGCGATCCGACGCTGCCGGTTTCCGGTGGCATCGGTTACGGCGTCAACAAGGCTTCGGCCAGCGCTGATCTGGCAATCGAGTTCGCGAAGGAACTGGCTTCGCCCGAGCCGATGCAGATATTCTTCAGCGACACGGGCGCGATCGCCTCCAACACCGGCGTCGATACCAGCAAGGTGGAAAGCCCGGCAGCGAAGGCCATTCTCGGCTGGCTGAAAACCTCCGGCGCGCCGACGGCGCATGCCAATGCGACCGCAAAGGAACTGGAGGAGTGGCATCGTCAGAGCCAGCTCCTGCTCAACGGCGACGCCACGGTCGATGCCGCCGCAGCGCGTATGGACGCGGTACAGGCTGAGGCACGCAAGTAAGCGTACCGGGCAACGATAAGCGGAGCCGGGGTGGAAACGCCGGCTCGGAGAATTCAGGGGGGCAGGATTGGCAAGCAGGACGGAAAGACGGATCGGATTGTTGTTCGTGCTGCCGGCAATCGTTCTGGTCGGCGTTTTCCGCATATTTCCGCTTGCCTGGGGGGTCGTCCTCTCCTTCACCAATTCCAACGGTTTCGGGCAATCCTCCTTCGTCGGCATCGGCAACTACGTGGCGATTGCCAACGATCCGGCCTTCCGCGATAGCATCGAGAACACGCTGATCCTGATTGCGACCTTGCCGATCTGGGTCATGCTGCCGCTGCTTCTCGCAATCCTGATCCATCAGGGCGTGCCGGGCGGCAAGATTTTCCGAGCGGTCTACTTCTTCCCCGCGGTGCTTTCGACCGTCATCATCGGCTCGATCTTCAATGTCGTGCTACGCTTCGACGGCAGCCTGAACGCCTTCCTGAAAGCCATCGGCCTGATTCCGGTCGATTGGCTCGGTAATGGCGCGACCGCGCTCACCAGCCTGATCGCCGTGCAGCTTTGGGCCACCTTCGGCATGAGCCTGTTGATTTTCATGGCGGGGCTTTCGACAGTCTCCAAGGAACTGATAGAGGCCGCCAGGCTCGATGGTGCGAAGCCGCTGCAGATATGGGTGCATGTCATCATCCCGGCCCTTCGCCCGATCATCGAATTCGTCGCCGTGGTGACGACGATCGGCGTGCTGACCTCGATGTTCGGCCTGATCTACGTTTTGACCGCCGGCGGGCCGGGAACGGCGACCACCTTGCCGGAATTCCTGATCTGGCTGGAGCAGGGCAAGATGAACCAGCCGGGCTATGCGGCGGCAATCTCGATGGTGTTGTTCGTGATGATGGCCGGGCTTGCCTACGTGCAGATCCGCATCATGTCGCGCAACGCGAATTTGTAAGGTAAGCGGCATGTCCATTCTGCCAAAACGGGAAAAGCGCCTGCTCTGGATCGCCGCGGGTCCGATGACGCTTCTGGCGCTGTCGTGCATCTATCCCGTGTTCTTCGCGATCAACAATTCGCTGAAGACCAACAAGGGTTATATCCTTGATCGTTTCGGACTTACCACCGACCCGACCTTCGACAATTTCGTCACGGCATGGCGGCGCGCGCATCTCAGTGATTACTTCATCAATTCGGTGATCACGACTGGTGGTGCGGTGCTTCTTCTGCTGATGGTGTCTTCGCTCGCCGGTTTCGCGCTCGCCATGCTGCGTTTCCCCCTCCGGCGCTTTTTATTTCTGGTGATCCTGGCGTCCCTGATGATCCCGGTGCAAGTGGTGCTGGTCCCCTTTTACCGTACCATCATCGCGCTTGACCTCGTCAACACCCGCAGCGGGCTGATCATCTCCTACACGGCCTTCTTCCTGCCCTTCAGCGTCTACATGATGGCCGCCTTCTACTCCCGGCTGCCACGCGAACTTGTCGAGGCGGCGCGGATGGATGGCGCGACGATCCTGCAGATCTGGTGGAACGTCATGCTGCCGATGGGCAAGCCGGCGCTGATTACCCTTGGCATTCTCAACACGCTCTATTGCTGGAACGACGTGCTGATCTCGCTGCTCGTGCTGCAGAAGGAACGCACCGTCATGGTCGGCATTGCCGCACTTCGCGGCGAATACACCACCAACGTGCCGCTACTCACTGCGGGCATCGTGCTGGCGGCGGCACCCATCGTCATCATCTACGTGATTTTCCAGAGGCAGATCGTCAACGGCATCGCCGTCGGCGCTGTCAAAGGCTGAAACGGAAGTCCTCATGTCACAAATCGTATTGGACCATGTCCGCAAGAAGTTCGGCGCCATGGACGTCCTCCACGACGTGTCGCTGACGATCGAGCGCGGCGAGTTCACCGTCTTCGTCGGCCCGTCCGGCTGCGGGAAATCTACCCTGCTTCGCAGCATCGCCGGTCTGGAGGAGATATCGTCCGGCGATCTGTTCATCGGCGGCAAGCGCATGAACGATACCGAGCCCTCAGAGCGCGGCGTCGCGATGGTGTTCCAGTCCTATGCGCTTTATCCGCACATGACCGTCGCCGAGAACATGAGCTTCGGCCTGCGCATGGCCCACCGTCCGAAGGCGGAGATCGATGCCAAGGTCAAGCGCGCTGCCGATATCCTGCAGCTCGGAGCGCTTCTTGAGCGTAAGCCGGCGGCCCTCTCCGGTGGCCAGCGGCAACGTGTCGCCATCGGCCGGGCGATTGTGCGCAATCCCGAGGTTTTCCTGTTCGACGAGCCGCTTTCCAATCTCGACGCCGAGCTGCGTGTGCAGACCCGCGTCGAGATTGCCAAGCTGCACCAGTCGCTCGGCAATACCATCATCTACGTCACGCACGACCAGACCGAAGCGATGACGCTGGCACAGAAGATCGTCGTGCTGAGGGCAGGGCGCGTCGAGCAGGTAGGGGCGCCGATGGAGCTCTACGAGAACCCCGACAACGCCTTCGTCGCCGGCTTCATCGGCTCGCCGCGCATGAACTTTCTGAAGGCGGCGGTCGGTAGCGACGGTCTGACCTTGCACTTCGGCGGCATAGAGGCACAGGCCCCCGATCTGGCATCGCCGCTCAAGCCCGGCGATGTTCTCCAGCTTGGCATCCGGCCGGAACACTTGGATGACAATATGGGCATCGAGCTGCCGGTGACGGTGGAAGTGGTCGAAAGGCTCGGCGCCACCGCCTATGTCCACGGCAAGCTTTCTACCGGCGAAGCCGTCGTTTCGGAAAAGCGTGCCGCTGCCGCGCAGATGGGCGATACCATGCGTCTGCGTTTTGGCATGGCAAATGCGCGGATATTCACGGCGGACGGCGCGAGGTTGCGCTGATGGTCGGGCGCATGGGAATGGTGATCGGCCTGAAGGCGGAAAAGATTGCCGAATACAAGGCCTTGCACGCTGATCCGTGGCCCGAGATGAATGCGGCGCTGACCGACGCCCATATCCGCAATTACAGCATTTTTCTGAAGGAGCCGGAAAACCTTTTGTTCGGCTACTGGGAATATGCCGGTGATGATTTCGAGGCCGATATGGCAGTGCTCGGCGCGAGAGAGATCACCAGGCGGTGGTTGGCACTGACCGACCTCTGTCAGCAACCTTTGGCGAGCGCCGGCAAGGGAGAATGGTGGAGCTTCATGGAAAGCGTTTTCCACCTGGATTGAAAGGACATGCGGACATGAAGACGAGGCAGCTCGGCTCGACGGGATTGGCGCTGACCGAGATCGGCCTTGGCTGTGCACCCATCGCAGGTCTCTATCAGGAATGCAGCGAAGAAACGGCGCGTGCGACGCTCGATTTCGCATGGGAATCCGGCATCCGCTACTTCGACACTGCGCCTTTTTACGGCGCGGGCCTCTCCGAAGAGCGTACCGGCCGTTTCCTTCGCGGGAAACCACGCGACGATTTCGTTTTTTCCACCAAGGTCGGTCGGCTCCTGCGTCCGGTTCCGCCGGGTTCCGCCTCAAGCCACGGTTTCCTTGGGGCGCATTCGCAGGCGGTCGAGCATGATTATTCGCGCGACGGCATTTTGCGCAGTATTGAGGCGAGCATGCAGCGAACCGGCCTCGATCGGTTCGATATTCTCTATGTTCACGATATCGGCGCCTATTCGCATGGTGAAGAGGGCAATGCCGTTCACATGAAGGCATTCCTTGATTCCGGCATCGCCGCCATGACCGAGCTTCGCAACACGGGCGTGATCAAGGCCTGGGGCGTCGGCGTCAACGAAGTCGCGATCTGTCTCGATATCCTTGAGCGCGCACATCTCGACTGCATCCTGATCGCCGGGCGCTACACGCTACTCGACCGGCGGGCCGCGGAGCGCCTGCTGCCGCTCTGCGGCGAGCGTGGTACCTCGCTGGTCGCCGGCGGCGTCTTCAATTCCGGCATCCTGGCAACAGGTCCGGTAGCCGGGGCGCATTTCGATTATACCGAAGCCAACGCCGACATTCGCGAGCGCGTCGGCAAGATGGAGGCCCTGACGGATCAAGCGGGTATCGAACTTGCCGCCGCCGCCATGCAGTTCCCGTTGCAAAGCCCCGTCATTGCCTCGGTGCTCATCGGCGCCGCCACGCCTGAGATCGTCGATCGCAATGTCGCCTCGCTTTGCCATACGGTCGATGCTTCGCTCTACGCTGCCTGTGCGCCGTTCGCCCTGCGCTGACCACCGTCAGAAAGAGGGACAAGGCCTCTGATTTTGCTTTTTCGACCGTCACATGCGACAAATCATGAATGACGGCAAGCTCCCGCCGTGCGAGCTGGATCTTCTGGGCCGCCCTTACAAAAGCCTGAGGAAGGGAGTCCCAACCCCTCAGAACTTCACATTGAAGCTGGCCTTGACGGATTGGTCGGTGATGCCCGAGCCGAATTGGCCGGCATAGGAGACGCCGATTGTCGCGGTCTGGGTCAGGGCGACGTCGAGGCCGGCTTCGATCACCGCGGCGTTCTGGGCGACCGGAACCCCGCCGATCGAGAAGGCGTCGCCGCCGCCGGCAAAGCGCATGGCCGAGAGCGGCGTGATATCGCCGAAGGCATGGCGCCAGCCGAGCATGCCCTTGGCCGTCACCTGAGCTCCATTCATGTCGAAGCCGGTGGAGGCGCGTAAGCCCAGCGTCGTGAAGGTCGCATCCGTCGTGTCGCTTTCGCTGGAGAGCGCCGCAGCGCCGCCCTTTTCGGTGAAGCTATCGGTATGGACGCTGACATAGGCGAGATTGCCGAAGGGTTCGAAGCGGGCGGCACTCGTATCGATGCCGTAGCCGAGTTCGCCGAACGCCTGCGCCGTGCCGGCATTGTAATCGCCCTTCAGGCTGTCGCTGAAACCGGGGAAGGCGGCGGCGCGGTTCGTCGAGACGTCGTGCCAGGTGTAGGCAGCGCCGGAGCGGAAGGCGAGGCCGCCCCAGTTGGTGCCGCCATAAAGGCCGAGATGATAATTGTCGCTGGAGCCGGAGGATTGCCGGTCCTTGACGTCGAAGCTGGCGTTGCTGTAGCCGGCGACCGCTCCGAGACGCCAGGTGTCGAACACCGGCGCATCGGCGCCGATAAAGACGCCGCCGATCGAGCGGTCGAGGCGCGCGGCATTGCCGTCGCCGTTCCAGTGTCCCCAGGAGCCGAACCCCTGGCCCCAGATCGCAAGGCCGTCGGTGGTGGCAGCGGCGGCGACCGGCTTGCCCTCCTTGTAGGTGGTGACGCTGCCGCCGGATGCGCCGGCGCTGCCGGAGGCGGCGCGCAGGCGGTCGTTGACGGCGTTGCGCAGGAAGCGGCTGTCCTCCAGCATCGCGGTCTTCGCCGAGGCGTGGATTTCGCCCGAGAGCTGATCGAAGGCGTTCTGCGCCTGCGGAGCCGAGAGACCGAGCACCGCGTCGTAGACGGCATTGCCGCCGCCGAGGCTTTCGACGCCGCTGCCGGTTTCGATCTGGTTGCGGGTGAGGCCGACGTTCCGGAAGGTCGTGCTGTTGCGCGTCATCGTCAGGTAGACGCTGTTCGCATCGTAGCTGAGGGAGGG
>Ga0153956_1000494_pt1 | contig 43966 bp, 46 predicted proteins | sample TSFL040MetaG_FD_104704 | JGI IMG/M metagenome (GOLD analysis project Ga0153956, IMG submission 104704) | Attine ant fungus gardens microbial communities from Florida, USA - TSFL040 MetaG | ecosystem: Host-associated > Fungi > Mycelium > Unclassified | place: USA: Florida, Wekiwa Springs... | reverse complement strand
TTGGTAGCTTTGGCAGTCGGGTTAACCGGTGCGCTAGGGCTCCAATGCAGCGGGCAGGCGATGACCTCGGTCAAGACCTTGTCCGCTCGGATCGGGCCGAAAGGAACCTCCGCGGAGAACAGCAGCTGTCGGACGGGTGGGTTTTACCAACGGGGCCTCAAGACACTTGTCTTCCTCTCTAATCAAAAAAGTCCGAAGTGTCCGGCATCTTGAACGCGCTTGGCGCGTCATAGAGAATAACGCACGCTCATCTAAATCCGAAGATGTGAAAAAGGAGATTGAAGCATTCCGTGAGAATGCCAGCGGTAATCTGAGATCGCTTTGTGGTCGGCTAGTTAAAGGGACTTTTAAATTTGCTCCCGCCAAAGGATTGCCGATCCCAAAGACTGATAAAAATGGCAAGAAAAGCAAATCGCAGTTTCGGCCAATCGTTCTAGCTGATGTTGAATCACGAATAGTGCAGCGAGCCATTTTGGATGTGCTCCTAACAATTCCTGATCTCCAAAAATATATACATACACCGCATAGTTTTGGAGGTGTTCGGAAAGTATCGGAGGACGGGCTTGCTGCTGTGCCCGCAGCTATCAAAGAAGTTCTGACGTCGATAGGTAATGGGTCTAAATTTATTGCGACGGCGGATATCTCAGCCTTCTTCACTCGAATTTCTAAAGCTGCTGTAACAAAAATTATTGCAGATGCTGTTCGCGACGAACAATTTATGCAGCTTTTTGAGCGAGCAATACAGGTCGAACTTTCAAATATGGCTCAACTGAGGGAAAAGGCCGATGCATTTCCCATGAGCGATATCGGCGTTGCGCAAGGAAATTGTTTATCACCGCTACTCGGAAATATAATTCTCTATGAGTTTGATCGGCAGATGAACGGCGGGGATTGTCGCTGCATCCGATATATAGATGATTTTATTATTTTGGCTCCAACATGTGAGACGGCTCAAGAATGCATGACAATATCCGCTTCAATTTTGTCATCTCTTAAAATGAATCTCTCAAAGGAGAAGTCGTCGAAGGAGCCGGTGCCCATTACCGCAGCTTTCGAATTCTTGGGTATAGAGTTCAATAATGGATTACTTCGTCCTTCTGCTAAGGCTCGTGCGAAATACCTCGACTCGCTCAGATCAATATTTGAGGAAAGTGCAAAAGCGATTCGTGAATTCTCTCCTGGTAAGCCATTCGTGTCCTCTAACTCGCTTGTTGCAACACTGAAGCGTGTTGACGGCCTGTCTCAGGGCTGGGCAAAGCACTATCGATTTTGCAACGACAAAAATATGTTTGAAGTTGTCGATTCAAAAATTTCAAAAATGATTGGCGCCTTCATCGGAAATTATTCCGCTGCCATAGAGAATCTTGACGCGCAGGAACGCCGCATTTTGCTTGGCGTAGGGCGATTGTCCGATCTTGAATTTAAGCCGTTTGAATGGCCAAAGAGCAATGTAATTGAACGACGTACTTTGGACATAACGCAAAGCTTTAGCGTTGCTTGACATCTACGCGTAAAGGTATATATTCCTATTTATCCCGTCCCATCCCGAGGGGCGGCTCGCGATCGTCACTTGTCGCGGGGCGGGATGCGGTGGACGCGGCAGCGTCAGGCGTTTTGGACGCGCGGGAGGGCTTCGCCTTGTTTTCAAGGGGCGTCGTGATCCGGGCCGATGAAGCGCTGACGACGATGTTGCCGCGGACGGCCCAAGTCGAGTGGTCCTGACGCCCTGAACGTGGCGTCAAGTTGCCCCGGAGAGCCGCCTCCAACCGGAAGCGGAAATCTTAGGAGCAAACGACGGTGACAAACCAACGTACGGTCACCGGGGAGAGCGCGAAGCAAGCCGTTAAAACCATTGCGTGCGGAACGCCGGATGTGTCCGGCGCTTTCGTGGTGACTTGCTCGTGCGCTTGTTTTTACTGCGCATGAGGCTGCGGATGCGTCACGCATCCGGCGTTCCGTGCGCCCTCGGGTGGAGGGAACGGTCTGGAATTCGGGCGCGCCCGCGCCTTTCAAACAACAGGGCTGATGTGGCACGTCTTATTCCACGTCGTCCCCGCGCAGGCGGGGACGAGCAAAGAAGGGCGGTGCGGGGCGCTCCTTCACCTCTCCCGCGGGGAGAGGTGAAGGAAAGTTTACGTCATCCTCCCGCCCCGATTCGCCATGCTATAAAGGCAACAGAATTTCCCGCCCGCCGGTCCCGGCAGCCCAAGAGACATTCAAGAGGTTTTCATGCGCCATTTTCCTCGCCGCTTATCCCGCAAGTTCTCTCTCTTGGCTGTCTCGCTCGGCGTCCTCGGCGCGGCGGGACTTGGCTCTCCGGCTTCCGCCGCGCAATGCGGTGGCGACTTCAACGCCTTCGTCTCGAATTTCTCGCGCGAGGCACAGGCCGCGGGCATCTCGCCGGGCGTCATCAATCAGGCGTTCGCGGGCGTGGCGCTCGATCCGGCCGTGCTGCAGTTCGACCGCCGCCAGCGCGGCACCTTTAACAAGACCTTCGAGCAATATGTCTCGACCCGCGTCGGCCCCGGCCGCATCAAGACCGGCCGCTTCATGATGCAGAAGAACGCCTCGCTGCTGTCGCGCATCGAGCAGCGCTTCGGCGTGCCGCCGCAGCTCATCGTCGCGATCTGGGGGCTGGAGACGGATTTCGGCAAGGGCGATATGGGCAAGCGGCCGGTGATCAAGACGCTCGCGACGCTCGCGCATGATTGCCGCCGCACCGAGCTGTTTCAGGGCGAATTGCTCGCGGCGCTGAAGATCGTGCAGCGCGGCGACCTGCGGCTCGACGATCTGGTCGGCGCGTTCGCGGGCGAGATCGGCCAGACGCAATTTTTGCCGTCGAGTTACATCAAGTACGGCGTCGATTTCGATGGCAACGGCCATGTCGATCTGCGCCACAGCGTGCCGGACGTGCTCGCCTCCACCGCGAACCTTCTGCACACCGCAGGCTTCAAGAACGGCGCCGACTATCACGAGGGCAGCGCCAATTTCGATGCGATGCGCGAGTGGAACAGGGCGGTGATCTATCGCAAGACCATCGCCTATTTCGCCGATCAGCTCGCAAAGCCTTGAGGCGGGGCGCGACGGTGCCGCAGGGTTAACGTTGTGCGATCGGGCTTTGCATCTTCATTGATTCAAAACCACGCCAAAAGGTGTCATACAACAGTGAAGGTCCGTTAAGTTCCCGCGGCGCATGTTCCCATTGCGAAACCGGCAATGGCCGGCAAGGGGACGGGGAATGCGTGACTTGAGGCACCAACGGCATGATCCGCGCAGCGATGTGCGGATGCGCGACACCGATGGAGGCCGCGCGTGCTAAGCGTCACCACCCTCTGGCTGGTCTTCCTCGTCAATTTTCTCGCGCTCGGCATGGTGTGGACCTATGTCGCGCGCTCCTATCCGAATTTCGAGGCCGCGCGGTTCTGGGCCGCGGGCGCGTTCACCGCAGCTTTATGCGCGGCAATATCCATGCTGCGGATCGTCGTTGATCCGGTCGTGCCGCTGTTCATCAGCGGGGTGCTGATCATTCTGTCGACCGGTTTCGTCGCGATGGGAGTCGAGCGTTTTTTCGGCCTGCAGGTGTCGTGGCGGAAACATGCGGTGCTGATCGGCATCAGCGCGGCCGGTCTGGCCGCCTTCGCCTGGTATCCCCAGCCCGCGGTGCGGATCGTGATCTACTCGCTCGCCCAAGCGCTTTCGATCGGGATGACGGTGGCGCTGGTCTGGCGGCACGGCATGCGCCATCCGGGCGCGAAGTTCGCGGGGCTGGTCGGCGCCATTCTCGCCGCGGTGGTGATCGGGCGCTGCGTGTTGCGCCTGTCCCAGCCGGTCGGGCATTTTTATCTCGTGCAGTTCACGCCGCTGCAGTCGGTCATCGTGCTGCTGATGGTGTTTCTGTCGATCGCATGGAATTTCGGCTTTCTGCTGATGGCGGTCGATCGCCTTCGCGCCGAGGTCGCGGATCTGGCGCTGATCGACGATCTGACGGGCGCCGCCAACCGCCGCAGGCTGATGACGTGCCTTGCCGAGGAATGCGCGCGGTCTGACCGGTCGATGCAGCCGTTTTCCGTGCTGCTGATCGATCTCGATGGGTTCAAGGCCATCAATGACGGCCACGGCCACGGTGCTGGCGACGAATGTTTGCGGCAGTTCACCGGCATTCTTCGGCAACGGCTTCGCACGGCAGATATTCTGGCCCGCATGGGCGGCGATGAATTCTGCGCCGTGCTGCCGGCGACCACTCAGCATGAGGCGACGCTGATCGCCCGCGATATTCTCAGCCTGTGTGCCCTGGCGCAGGTTTGCTGGAACGGGATGACAATGAAATTGTCGGCGTCGATCGGCGTGGCCCAGTGGCGGCCGGAGATCGGGCATGATTTCGGCCGGTTGATCGGCGCGGCGGATGAGGCTCTCTATACCGCCAAGCGCGACGGGCGGAGCCGTTTTGTTGTCTCCGCTGTTTCGCCATCGAAGGCGGATGAGCCAAGAGCCGCGTGAACATAACGGCCGCTCGTGCGTTGTCCCGGGATTCCAACCCCTGAGGATTTGACGATGAGCGATCCGCGCATCAAGGAACATATGGAAGTGATCGGCGCCGACGGCGTGCATGTCGGCACGGTCGATCGTGTCGAGGGCGGCCGCATCAAGCTGACCAAGGCCGACAGCGGCATGGGCAGCCACAAGGGCCACCATCACTTCATCGCCCTCGGCCTGGTGGCGGATGTCGAAGGCAAGAAGGTCCGGTTGTCGGCCAATGCGGCGGTTGCCGTGACGCTCGAGGAAGAAGGCGGCCGCAAGGCAGTCTAAGACCATTCACTTTCGCGATACCGCCTAAAACCTGCGTCGCTTCGGCGCGGGCCAATTCTTGTTGCGGGTGGCTTCCCGCCATATTTTGTGCCTGCCGGTATGGAAGGTACTTCACCGAAGAATATTGGGACCAGAGTTGTGACAGCGAAGTCGGATACTTTTTTCACGCATCCCCGGAACACGCCGCATCGCCGCAAGCCGCCGCCGATCATCGATCAGGACGGCAACGCGGTGCATGGCGGGGAGGGCGGTTTTGGTGGCGGGTCTTTCGGGGGCGCGGCAAGAGGCCCGTATGGCGCGCCGTTCAGCGATACGGTTTTCGGCAATATCGGGTTTGGTCCGCTTACGCGTGAGCAACGCTTTGCGCGCATCGAAGCGCTGGCGCGGCTGATGGATGTCGCGTTCGTCGTGCCGGGCACCAAGGTGCGTTACGGCATCGACGGGTTGATCGGCCTCATTCCGATCGTCGGGGATCTTTTGGGAGTCGTGATCTCATTGTGGCTGGTGCGCGAAGCACGCGCCCTCGGCGCACCGCGTTATCTCGTGGCGCGCATGCTCGGCAATGTGGCGCTCGATGGCGTCGTCGGCATCGTGCCGTTCGTCGGCGATGCGTTCGACGTCATGTTCCGCGCCAATATGCGTAACATCCGCATTCTGCGGCGCTGGATGGACAAGCAGCCGCGAATGGATTGAGGTCCGGCTTTAAGAAAGACGAAAAGTCTCAGGCCGCGTCGGTAGCTTCCGCTTCGGCTGGCTCGTCTTCCTGATCGCGGCGGCGCGGCAGCGGGAAGGCGCTGTTCTCGTAGAGCGAACGGATGCCATTCTGGTCGAAACGGGCTTCATCCACCTGCAGATAGGCACCATTCAGTGAATCTGCCGGGAGCTGCTCCATGGCGAATTGCACGGCCTCGGCCGCAGTGCCGAAACGGCGATAGGCAAAGCCTGCGCGCTTCTTCTTTCGGATAGCCGCGGGGAAAAGTTCGGCCTCGGTATTGTAGTTGAATGCCGCCATCGTTTTCGGCCTCTCGTCATTCAAGTTGGGTTGCTAGCCATTGGCCGCAGCTGCCACGTTCAAGACGATACGCGCCGCGCTTCTTCATTGACCTTCAATATAGGCGCTTTTTGCCCGGAATGCGACCTCCGATTCGCAGCATGATGAACGAAGGCCTCCGCGCGGTTTCAATGCGCGGAGGCCTTTGAATCAATCACTTAGAAGGTTTGGAACCCCGATGACGGGGCAGGGCAGATATGCGGGAGGTTATTTTGGTTCGAGTTTCAGAGCCGCCGAATTGATGCAGTAGCGCAGTCCCGTGGGGCCCGGCCCGTCGTCGAAGACATGCCCGAGATGGCCCTGGCAGCGGGAGCAGAGCACCTCGGTGCGGACCATGCCGTGGCTCGCGTCGTGCTCCTCATCGAGCTGTTCGGCATCCACGGGTGCGCTGAATGCGGGCCAACCGCAGCCGGAATCGAACTTGTCCTCCGACGAAAACAGCGGCTGACCGCATCCCGCGCAGACATAGGTGCCGGGGTCGAATGCATGATCGTATTCGCCCGTGAAGGGACGTTCGGTCGCCTTCTCGCGCAGCACCGCGTATTGCATCGGCGTCAATTCCGCGCGCCATTCCTGCTCGGATTTCTCGACGCGCTCATTCTTGGCTTTGGTTGTCATGCGCTCCTCGTTCAATTGGTCGCCTTCGCATCGCGCACCAGCGCTGGCTTGTCGCGATAGTCGGCGGCGAACAGCTTTTTCAGATTGTCGACCTTCGGGATGTCGTTGAACGCAATATAAGGCTGATTGGGATGCAGCGTCAGATAGTCCTGATGATAATTTTCAGCCGCATAGAAGCCGTTCATCGGCTCGATCTTGGTGACGAGCGGCCTTTTGTAGACCTTCGCGGCGTCGAGTTCGGCGATGTACGCCTTCACCGCGTTCTGTTCCTCGGGTTGTGAGGTGAAAATCGCGGAGCGATATTGTGTACCGCTGTCCGGACCCTGCCGGTTCAACTGGGTCGGATCGTGCACCACCGAGAAATAGATCTGCAGGATTTTGCCGAGGCTGATCTGCTTCGGATCATAGGTGACTTTCACGGATTCGGCGTGGCCGGTCGATCCGGTCGAGACCGTGTCGTAGCGCGCACTGTCCGCCGTTCCGCCGGCATAACCGGAGACGGCCTGAATGACACCTTTGGTGTGCTGGTAGACGCCCTGCACACCCCAGAAGCAGCCACCGGCCAGAACAATGGATTTGGGTTCGCTGCTGGCGCTCAAGGCTACGTCGGTTTTTGGCGGTGGAATGATGAAAGGCTCAGCCGACGCGCGGATGGACATACTCGCGAAGGCGAGTGCGAATGCGCCCAAAGCGGCAAAGGCAATACGATTGGGTTTGAGGATCGTCATGCGTAAGCGTCCTTCGGTGGTGGCAGCAAGGTCGTTCTGAGGACTCTACGCCTGTTTCGGACCATTGTTACGCCCCGGCGGTCGCGATCATCCGGAGGTGGAACGCTCAGACCACCACGCTTAGCCGCTTCGCCGCGCGGGTGATGCCGGTATAGAGCCATCGGGCGCGGCTGTCCTGAAATGCGAAGCTTTCGTCGAACAGGACGACGTCGTCCCATTGCGAGCCCTGCGATTTATGGACGGTCAGCACGTAGCCGTAATCGAACTCGTCGTAGGGTTTGCGCTGCTCCCACGGCAGGTCCTCGATGCCGCCGTTGAAGCAGTCAGCGCGGACGGAGACTTTCGTGACTTTCGCGCCGAAATCCTCCTCCGGCGACAGACGCATGGTGATGATCCTGGATTTCGATTGCGCGCGGGCCTTCACACGCCACAGTCCGCCGTTGAACAGCGCCTTCTTGCGATTGTTGCGCAAGCAGACGAGCTTGTCGCCGGCCACCGGCAACGCATCCTCGATTCCATTTTTCTGCCGCACCCGCATGTTGTAGGCGCGGCGTGTGTTGTTGCGGCCAACCAGAATTTGATCCGCCGCCATCACGCGGTCGGGGTCGAGCGCACTGCGACTCACCACCTCGCTGTCGCCGAACTGGCCGGTTTCCAGCGCGCGTCCCTCGCGCACCGCCATCGACATGCGCACGATCGGGTCGTCCTGCGCCTGCCGGTGCACCTCGGTGAGCATCGCGTCGGGTTCCGCTTCGGTGAAGAAACCGCCGCCCGCGATCGGTGGCAACTGAGCCGGATCGCCGAGCACCAGAAGGGGGCAGTCGAATGACATCAGGTCGCGGCCGAGATCGGCATCGACCATCGAACATTCGTCGATCACGATCAGTCTCGCCTTGGACGCGGGAGCGTCGTCCCATAACTCGAAGCTCGGTTGTTCGTCGCCGGTTTCCCGGGTCCGGTAGATCAGCGAGTGTATCGTCGAGGCGCCATCGCAACCCTTGTTGCGCATCACCAGCGCAGCCTTGCCGGTGAAGGCGGCGAACTTCACCTCGCCATTGACGGCGTCGGCGATATGACGGGCAAGGGTGGTCTTGCCGGTCCCGGCATAGCCGAACAGGCGGAACACCGGCGGCGTGTTGCCCCGGCCGGGCTTTGCGTCGAGCCAGGCGCTGACGGCGGACAGCGCGCGATCCTGGTGGGGGGTAAAGGTGGGCATGGGGCATCGATATAGAGAGAGTTGGCCGCGTGGTACAGCCGCCCGTGAAACCCGATCTCGAATGGCGCATTTTGAGGCGGGATATCACGATAAACTGTGATTTCGCGGCTTCCCGACGCGCATATAGTTTCTGCCGAAAACACGGGTGCGGGACAATGGAACGAATCGTTTTGCAGGTCGCGATCGCCTTCGCGGCCATTGTGCTGATCGGCGCGGGCACCGCAGGCGCGCTGCTTGGAGTCGATCTGATCCATGGCCGCAACGGCGGGCTGGTCGACAGCTATTTTCGCTATCTCTCCGCGATGACGGCCGCGATGGGTGTGATGTTCGCGATGACGATTCCTCGCGTCGAAACCCATCGCGAGCGGATCGGCACACTGTCGTTTCTGATTTTCGTCGGCGGCCTTGCGCATCTCTATACGTTCAGCATGCGGCCGACGCCGACGGTGGGCGCCTTGTTCATGCTGTTCATGGAATTGATTTTCGTGCCATTGTTGTGGCTCGGCCAGCGGCACATCGCGCGAAAGGCGGAAGGCTCGTGATGAGGCTTGCTACGATTGCGATTTGAAGAACAGGATCGGCGATGGTGAAGCGGATCGTTCTCGGTTTCGTAGTGGCGGTGGCCGGTGCTGTCGTTATTCTTTTCACGCTGCAGTTCTACCGTCATCTGACCGGCGGCGGCGACAATCAGCCCGGGATTATTTTTGAACGAGCTGATCGTCCTTCGCGGGTCTGATGTCCGCTTAAGTCCTCCGTGCGCCGATGGCGATGAGGGGCCGGGTCGCGGAATCCTTTGGAGAGATAATGAGATCGGCGAGGGTGTAGCCGTCGAGGGTCTCAAGGAAGGCGGCAAGCGCTTCACTGAGTGCGCCCCGCAGACGGCAGCGCGGTGAAATCATGCAGTTGTTATCGGTCGTCATGCACTCGACGAGCGCGAAATCCGGTTCGGTCGCGCGGAGCACATCGCTGAGGCGAATACGGTCAGGGCGTTTGGCAAGCGTCAGTCCACCGGATCTGCCGCGCACGGCTTTGAGGTAACCGGCGCGAGTCAACTGGTTGGCGACTTTCATCAGGTGGGCTCTGGAAATGTCATACGCCTCTGCGGTTTCCTCAATGGTGATGAGACGGGTGTCCTGAATGGCTGCCGCATACATCAGAATGCGCAATGCATAGTCTGAAAAGTTTGTCAGTCGCATCAATGAAATCCCCGAGCGGGTTTTATTCTATCACAGCCAGTCTAAAGATACATCACAGGTATTTTTATAATCCGAAGGTCGTCGGAATGTTGTAAAATAGGTATTTTACATGTATTTTATAGGCGTCGGGTTCATGTGCCGACAGGGAACTCAACCCGCAGGCCGGACGTTCGTCCATTTCGATATCGGTCATCATGCTGCTCGCCGTTGCGGCGATGTTCTGAAGTCTGACCGGAGACAGACGCCATGCCCATCCCCGCTAAATTGCCGGACGGGTTCAAAGCATATGCACGTTCGCCGGAGTTCAATTCCGACAACCTGCCCGCCAAGTTACAGGCAGGTCATGCCACCAAGGCCGGGACATGGGGCCTGCTCCACGTGCTGGAAGGGACGTTGGTCTATCGGCTCGAATCGCCGCTCCGGGACGAGCGGCTGGTGAAGGCGGGAGAGACGGTCGTGATCGAGAGCGAGGTGGCCCATCACGTCCAGTTCGTCGAACCGGGCCGGATGTTCGTCGAGTTCTACCGCTACGCAGCCCCGTCGGCCTCTGAAGCTCGCAGGACAGCTTTTGGCCGCTGTTTCGCCATGCGGGCCTAAATCGAGGCTCAGGCTGCGGCTTCCCGCGAAACAGGCCGTGATTCCATTGGACACACCGAACTGAGTCGGAAATAGCTATTCCATCGTATCCTCCGGATTGATGGCCGTTTCATTTTGTGAAACGCACTCGATCCTGACAAACGGCCTGCGGCCCGAGGCATAGCGGCCAACCTGCCGGGGCTGTCATTTGATGAGTGTGCTCGGATGCTGAAAACCTGGCTGCGGGCGAGGGTGAGGACGAACGAGTTTTTCCTCGTCTTCCTTGCGGTCGTTCTCGGTGTCGGAACCGGTCTTGTCGTGACGCTGATGAGCGAGTTGACGCAGCTTGCTCATGTCCTGATTTATGGAATCCGCATCGACGTCCGGCTTAGCGCCAATGATGTGATCAATCCGTGGGTCGCGGGTATCTCGCTCGGGGTGGGCGGGCTGATTCTGGGCCTCATGGAATGGTACCGGCGCCGTAAGAAAATATCGGCGGCCGTCGATCCCGTGGAAGCCAATGCATTGCGCGGCGGCAGATTGTCCCTGCGCGACAGCGTCATTGTCAGCGTGCAAACTCTGATTTCGAATGGGTCGGGTGCCTCCGTGGGATTGGAGGCGGGGTACACCCAGATCGGCGCGGGGCTTTCGTCGCTTGCGGGTCGCTTTCTGAATCTTCGTCGTGCTGACTTGCGCATCATGGTCGGGGCAGGCGCGGCCGCTGCCATTGCCGCGGCGTTCGATGCTCCGCTGACCGGCGCTTTCTATGCCTGTGAACTGATCGTTGGAATGTATACGGTCGCGAGCGCCGCGCCGATCCTGGCGGCGGCGATCTCGGGGACGCTGGTGGTGCGTTGGCTTGGGACCAACACCTATTCCCTGAATCTGCCCAATCTGGTGATGAGCGACCTGCGCCAATACGGCCTGATGCTTGTGCTGGCTCTTCTTATCAGCGCCATCGGTATTCTTATCATGCGTGCCGCGCCGCTGGTGGAGCGTGTCTTCGGATACAAGGCCCTGCCCGTCTGGCTCCGTCCGATTCTCGGCGGTCTCTGCATCGCGCCTTTGGCGGCGATAAGCCCCCAGATGCTGGGCGCCGGGCATGGCGCGATGGTTCTGGATTTGTCGCGTGATATGTTCGCGAGCCACATCGCATTGTTGATCGTCCTCAAGCTCGGCGCCTGCCTGATCTCTCTTGCTTCCGGATTTCGAGGCGGGCTGTTTTTTGCATCGCTGTTTATCGGTTCTCTGATCGGGAAACTGTTTGCGACGATGCTTCATCTCTATGTCCCGGCGCTGGCGTTTCATGTTGATCCGAATGTCAGCGCTCTCACGGCCATGGCCTGTCTGGGGGTTGCGATCGTCGGCGGGCCGCTGACGATGTCGTTTCTGGTGCTCGAGATGACACACAGCCTCGAGATCACGGCGGGCGTGTTAGCCTCGTGTCTCGTGACAAGCATTACGGTGCGTCAGTTTTTCGGGCATTCATTCTCGACGTGGCGATTGCATCTGCGCGGCGAGACGATCCAGGGTGCGCATGATGTCGGCTGGCTGCGGAGCCTGACGGTATCCCGGCTGATGCGGACGGATGTGAAAACCGCACCGCGCCGTACCACAGTCGAGGTGTGCCGTCATCTTCATCCGCTCGGATCAACCCGTGCGGTCTTCCTGCTCGACGATGACGGGCATTACGCCGGGACCGTGCTGCTGGCGGATTTGTTTTCCAGCGATTTTGATGTTAGCTCGGATACACGCGAGGTCTTCGAACTGGCGAAATGTCTCGATGTGACATTGACGCCGTCGATGAACGTCAAGGTTGCAATCGCGTGTTTCGATAAGGCCGAATCCGAAATCCTCGCCGTCAGGGATGAGATCACGAATGAGGTTCTCGGTTTTCTGACGGAGTCGTTTGCCCGCAAGCGATACGTCGACGAAATCAATCGCGCGACCGAAGAGGTGTTTCAATAAACATCGTCCCGGATGCCGGTCGCTGTAATTCCATAAAGCGAGACAATGCATCACGCGTGATATTGGAATTAATTATGTGCCGATCGATGGTTTCTCCGTTAGGATCGGGAACCAGATGTGATCGCCGGAAGGGGCACCGTTCGCGCGCACTCGTTAGTCAACAGCTCGTTAAAGGGCGAATTATTAAAGGTGAGGTCGAGATATCATGAAATGGATACGTCAGATATTCGCTGCTGGTCTTGTTTCTCTCATGGCGGCGCCTGCCTTTGCTGCGCCCGTCAGCGTGCGCATCGCCAAGCAGCCGGGTGTAGGTTATCTGCCGCTGATGGTGATGGAGCGTGAGAAGCTGCTTGAGAAGCACGCCAAGAAAGCCGGCGTCGACATCACGACGGAATGGCTGAAGTTCACGGGCGGCTCGGCGATGAATGAGGCGCTTTTGTCCGGCAACCTCGATATCGCGACGGGTGGTATCCCGCCGCTGCTGACCATCTGGTCGAAGACCCAGAACAATTACAAGGTGAAGGGGATCGCCTCGCTCTCATCGCATCCGCAGTTTCTTCTGACGACGAATCCAAATGTCAAAACGCTGGCCGATTTTTCCTCTGTCGACAAAATCGCGTTGCCTGCCGTCAAGATTTCGAACCAGGCTGTCATGATCCAGATGGCGGCTATCAAGCAGTTGGGTGAGGCCAAGGCCTTTTCCATCGATCCCTATACCGTTTCCATGGGGCACGGCGATGCGATGGCCGCCATGCTTGGCGGCAGCATCAATGGCCATTTCAGCCAGTCGCCCTATCAGGATATCGAGTTGAAGGACCCGAAAGTCCACTCGGTGCTCAACAGTTACGATGCCGTTGGCGGCCCGTATCCGATCGCGGTGGCCTATGCGACCGATCGCTTCATTCAACAAAATCCGAAACTGCTGAACGTTTTCGTCGATGCGCTGAAGGAAGCGCAGGGCAAGATCATGTCCGACGTGAACTATGCGGCGGATGTCTGGATCGAGATGGACGTCAAGAAATTCAGCAAGGACGAGGCTCTCGCCATCCTGAAAAACCCGAAACTGAGTTGGGACGCGGCACCTCAGAACACCATCACCTTTCTGAAGCACATGAACAAGGTGGGACTTGTCGAACGGAAGACGGACAACTGGAAGGATGTCTATTTCCCGGCGATCTACGACCTTAACGGTTCCTGATCCCGGGACTAGGCGACGAATACCAAATAACGGAGCGGCGGCTCGCCGCCGCTCTTACAAGAAACCATGAAAAGGGAATGTTGTAATGCGCGGTGCGGATCTTCTTGCACAAACGCTCAAGGCGGCCGGCACGAGCCGGATTTTTTCATTGTCTGGAAATCAGATCATGCCGGTCTATGATGCCTGTTTCGAACTGGGCATCGAGATCGTTCATACGCGGCATGAAGCTGCGGCAGTCTTCATGGCTGAGGCCCATGCGCAACTGACCGGCGAAGTCGGCGTTGCGCTCGTGACCGCAGGTGGAGGATTGAGCAACGCTGTGGGGCCACTGTTTCCCGTCGGCGAATCCGAGACGCCTGTCCTTCTGTTGAGCGGCGATTCGCCTGCAGGTCAGGATGGGCGTGGCGCATTTCAGGAGATGAGTCAGTGCGCGGTGACCGCGCCGCTGACCAAGCTTTCGGTGCGCCCATTGAAGGCCTCGGATATCGGGCATGAAACGGCGCGTGCGATCCGCACCGCGCGTTCGGGGCGTCCGGGGCCGGTTCATATCGCGTTGCCGTTCGATGTGGTCGAGGCGGATGCTGGAACGACGGCGGTGCCGCCAGCATCGGCATTCGAGCGTGTGCCGCAATGGCTTGGTCATGCGGATGTCAAGCGTATTGCGCAATCCATCGCGGCGGCGCAGCGGCCGGTCGTGATTTGCGGTCCGGTCATGAACCGTACACGCAGTGGAGATTTGACGGAGCGTCTTGCTGCCGCGCTCGACGTGCCGGTCATTGTGATGGAAAGTCCGCGAGGGTTAAGAGACCCTTCGCTGGGCGAAATCGGCAAGGTGTTGGCGCAGGCCGACCTAATCGTCAGCCTCGGAAAGAGGATCGACTTCACGTTGGCATTTGGCGGCGGCAACGCATTCCGCGCGGATGTGAACTGGATCGTCGTCGATGCCAAGTTGAGCGAGTTCGACCGTGCGTCCCTGAACCTCGGTTCGAAATTGAAGACGGTCGCCTCTGCCAATCCAGTCGATGCCGCGCGGCAATTGGCCGATCTTGGCAAGGCTGGCAACGCGCAGGATCATGCCAAATGGCGCTCGGAAGTTGCGGAGCGTTTGGCGGTCCGCAATACGTCGGGGGCGGGCGATAGCGGTGGGACGATCACGTCCGCTCAACTGTGCGAGGCTGTGCAGCGTCAGATCAAGGCGGCTTCGGGTTCCGTGGCCATTTCCGATGGCGGCGAGATCGGGCAGTGGGCGCAGGCCCTCACTGCGGCCAATCATCGTGTGATCAACGGCGTCTCCGGCGTCATCGGTGGCGGGTTGTGCTACGGGTTGGCGGCGGCACTGGCGAAGCCCGATCATAAGGTCTTCGCTATGATGGGCGACGGCACCGTCGGTTTTCATTTCGGCGAAGTCGAAACCGCAGCGCGTCATGGCGCGGCCTACGTCATAGTGATCGGTAATGACATGCGCTGGAATGCCGAGCATCAGATTCAGTTGCGGGATTACGGCCCCAATCGGTTGATCGGCTGCCAGCTGAGCGACGCGCGTTACGATCTTGCCGTCGCGGGGCTTGGTGGTCACGGGGAGTATGTCACCCGCCTGGACGAACTGGACGCGGCTTTGTCGCGTGCGGTGGCGAGCGGCAAGGTGGCCTGCGTCAATGTCATGATCGATGGAGCGCCTGCGCCGGCCGGACACTAGTCTTTGCCGTCAGGCGCGCTGCCTGTTTTTAATCGAGTGTGAAACGATCCGGCCCTGACGGGATAACCGTCGGGGCCGGATTTGTTTGGGCGTGGATGTTGGTTCGGGCTGATGCGATCAGCTCGCCTTCACTGAATTCGCGGTGAGGGCGTATTTGAAATTATCCGGGTCGTGACAGTCGAGCAGCAGCGAGGCGCGTTCCGCTTGCGGGTACATCAGGAATCCGAGCCTGGGATGCTTGGCTCCCGGAAGCGCGATGTCATGCGCGGTGTTGTAGGCGACCCAGTTGCCTTCCCATGCGCCGAACAGTGTTTTGCGCGCCGCGGCAACCTTCGGGTCGCTGATTGCGAGGTTGGTCGGAGGCTCCTCCAGCATTACCTTGCGCACGTCGGCGGGGTCGGTCGGTACCCAGCCAAATCCCTCGAGAAAAACCTCGGCGCGGCAATGCTGGGCCTTGGTGACGTTGGCCGATCCGGCGCCGAGGCTCTTGTAGCCGAACTGCGAGGGAATAACGCGGATGCCGTAGACATCGCGCGCTGGCACGCCGGCGGCACGGGTGAGCCCGACATAGAGCGCGTTGAGATCAGCGCATTTGCCGCCGAGGTTTCCGGTTTTGAGCATGGCCGCGACATCGCCGACACCGCAGCCGCGCGTGGCTGCGACGCGAACCGTATTCTCCACCACCCAATCATAGATCGCACGAGCCTTCTCTATGTCCGACTTGGCGTTGGCCGCCGCGACGATCTTGTCCGATGTCTGTTTGACGATGCCGTCAACCGGGATGAGGGCAGTCCCTTCGAGATTGAGTTTGCGTTCGGCATCGCTGAGCGGGGCGATCTTGCCGGGTGTGCTGAGATTGATCGCGCGGTCGCGCATCTCGACCCGGCTCGTGACTTCAAGAACCGGCGCGGCCTCGTTCTCTTTCCATGTCACGTGCAACATTTCGGCGCCGTATTTTGGGTCTCGAACGCGTGTCGCGGAGGCGGTGTTGCCGGTCCATGTCGTTTCGCCGTTCCGAATCCATTCGGATTCAGTGACGGAGGGCAATGGGATCCATGCCTGCATCTTACCGTCAGGTTTTTCGAGGGTGATTTTCGTGATGAGATCGACCGCTCGCCATGCGCCCGGTTGGGGTGTGAATACGATGTCTTCCGCCCAGACCTTGCGGGGCAATGCAGTCGCCACCGATAAGACTGCCGCGCTTTTTAGGAATTCTCGCCGTTTCATGTTTTGTCTCCTTTGAATGCGAATGCGGTTATTTGCCGTTGGTTGTTTCGAGCTGCGGCCGGGCCACAGCGGGGTAGAGAGATTCGATATCTTCCAAAACATCAGGGCGCGACCAGTCGAGATCGCCTCCGATGAAAAGCTTGGGTACGAGATCGGTGTCGAGCACGAACGTGGTTGGCAGGGCGCTGACATCCCAGGATTTGCTGACGGCGCGGTCGCGGTCGAGCAGAACGCTGAAGTCGACCGGTCGCTTTTCGAAGAATGCCCGAACGCGAAGATCGACCTCCGCGACGTCGACGGCGAGGATGGCGATCGGCTTGCCGCGAGTTGTTGTGGCCAGTTGCTGCAGCGATGCCATTTCGCTCACGCATGGCTCGCACCATGTTGCGAAGAAATGAACCAGCACGACTTTTCCCGCGTATGCCTGCAGATCGCGCCGGTTGCCGTGCAAATCGTCTAATACAAATGGGAGAGGTTTCTCCACTCTGGGCCAGATTTTTAGGGCGGCTGGGGTCTGTGGCGCCTTGGGGCCGGCGGTTGCAGACGCAACAGGACAGGCCGCGATAAGCGTAGCGGTCAGTCGGATAGCGGGCTGAAGGACGAAAAGGCCGCGGGCCTTTAGATATATCGAAGATAAGATTGAATATATCGCATGCCTGCAGAACGCAGCGCGATGATCCGCGAATATATCGCGTTGGTGTTTAAATCGAGGGCCCCGGCACGCGGGAGCGATTTGCGTCGCCACAGTTTTCTTTTGCGACTCATCGGGTCTGTCGTCAAGCGCGCGCTGCGACGAAATGCCTTAATGCTGTCGCATGTCGCGCGGCGTGCCCCTAAAGGTGCATTTCAAATGAATGGATAGACAAGCAAAGGCAATGAGATGCTGCTTTGCAGTAAAACATAAGGGGTCGAAGGGACGCATGGCTGCCGAATGAGCTGCGACAAAAACGTAGCTTTGACTGTAACTTAAAGCAGGCATACCTTTGATTTGGACTAACTCTAAAGTCGGCTGTCCCCCGGCGGGGGCCAACTCGGAGGAAATGTTCCATGAATATGGAACTCTCGCGGCGCTCGTTTATGCTCGGGGCCGGCGCGGGTTTGGTCGGAACAAGCCTTGGTGCTCTTGGATTTGGTGAAATCGAAGCAGCCCACGCCCTGTCGATCCGGCCTTTCAGACTTGCGCAGACCAAAGAAGTCCGTAGCCAGTGTCCATATTGTGCAGTTTGCTGCGGAATGCTGATCTTCTCTGCTGAGAGCAAGGAAGAGAAAGGCAAGATGGAAGTCACCCACATCGAGGGTGACGTGGATCATCCGGTCAATCGCGGCACACTCTGTCCCAAGGGGGCAGGCGCACTCGATTACATCCATTCAAAGACGCGGGTGAAATACCCGATGTATCGCAAGCCCGGAAGCAACGGCTTCGAGCGGGTGAGCTGGGATTTTGCGATGGAGCGCATCGCGAAGCTGATGAAGGAAGATCGCGACGCCAACTGGGTCGAGAAGAATCGCGATGGCGTCACCGTCAACCGGTGGATGACGACTGCGTTCCTTGCCGGCAGTTCGGTGGCCAACGAAGGCGGATGGGCGACATTCAAGGTCTCGCGTGGCCTTGGTCTGTTGCAGATCGAAAATCAGGCGCGAATTTGACACGGACCGACGGTGGCCAGTTTGGGCCCCACATTTGGTCGCGGTGCAATGACGAATTCCTGGACGGACATCAAGAACGCTGATCTCGTCTGGATTATGGGCGGTAACGCAGCGGAGGCACATCCCTGCGGATTCAAGTGGGTCACTGAGGCGAAGGCCGAGCGTGGCGCCAAGCTGATGGTGGTTGACCCCCGGTTCAACCGGTCGGCGGCCATGGCGGACCACTATGCTCCGATTCGATCGGGGTCGGACATCGCGTTCCTGTCCGGTGTCGTCAACTATCTGCTGACGAACGACAAGATCCACAAAGAGTACGTGCGCAACTACACCAACGCGGCCTTCATCGTGAAGGACGAGTTCGGCTTCAGCGAAGGCTTGTTCACGGGCTATGATGAGAGCAAGCGTTCGTATGACCGCAGCTCCTGGGAATACAAGTTCGGACCTGACGGCTTCGCGATCCGCGATATGACGCTGCAGGATCCACGCTGCGTGTTCCAGCTCATGAAGAAGCACTTCGCGCAGTATACGCCGGAGCTGGTGGAGCGGGTCTGCGGCACGCCGAAGGACAGATTCCTGAAAGTGGCCGAATGGGTTTCGTCAACCGCCAATGGCGAGCGGGCGATGACCATCATGTACGCGCTCGGCTGGACCCAGCACAGTCACGGTGCGCAGAACATCCGCACCGCGGCGATGATCCAGCTTCTGTGCGGTAATATCGGCATTCCCGGTGGTGGCGTGAACGCCTTGCGCGGTCATTCCAACGTGCAGGGCATTACCGATGTCGGCACCCTGACGGCGGCCATACCAGGCTATCTGGCATTGCCGACGGAGCAGGAGCCGACGCTGGAATCGCATCTTGGCAAGCGGACGTTCAAGCCGCTGACGCCGAACCAGACCAGCTACTGGCAGAATTATCGCAAGTTCTATGTCAGCTTCCTGAAGTCTCAGTTCGGGGCGAATGCGACGCCGGAGAATGAGTTCGGCTACAACTACCTGCCGAAACTCGACGGCATCTATGATTGCATCAAGATGTTCGACCTGATGCATCAGGGCAAGACCAACGGTCTAATCTGTCAGGGCTTCAATCCCTTGATGGCGATTCCCAACTCGAACAAGAGCCGGGCAGCGCTGTCGAAATTGAAGTTCCTGGTCAGCATGGACCCGATCGAGACGGATACGGTCCGGTTCTGGGAGAACCATGGCGAGTTCAACAATATCGACCCCGCCAAGGTTCAGACCGAGGTGTTCATGCTGCCGGTTACGTCCTTCGCGGAAGAAGAAGGTAGCGTCACCAACTCGAGCCGCGTGATCCAGTGGAAGTGGAAGGCAGCCGATCCGTACTTCGAGTCGCGGACCGATACCGAAATCCTCTCAGATATCTTCGTGCGCATGCGGAAGATGTACGAGAAGGATGGCGGCAAGGGGAAGGACGCGATCCTCGCGGTGGATTGGAGCTACAAGGATCCGCTCCATCCGAATGTCGAGGAGCTTCTGACCGAACTCAACGGCAAGGCTCTGGTCGATCTCAAAGATGCGGACGGCAAGGTGGTGCGCGCCGCTGGCCAGCGCCTCGCCTCGTTCGGCGAGATGCGGGACGACGGTTCGACCGACGGCTGCATGTGGATCTACACCGGCGTCTACGGTCCGACCGGAAACTTCGCGCAGCGCCGCGACAACAACGATCCTTCGGGACTCGGTGTGTTCGGCAGTTGGGGGTTTGCGTGGCCCGCCAACCGCCGCATCCAGTACAACCGCGCTTCGGCCGATCCCGACGGCAAACCGTGGAGTGAAGCCAAGAAGTACATGTATTGGAATGGCGAACGCTGGACCGGGCCGGATGTGCCGGACTATGTGCCGACCATTCCGCCGAGCCGGGCAGTCGGGCCCTTCATCATGAACGCGGAAGGCGTATCGCGCCTCTGGGTTCGTGGCTTGATGGCCGATGGTCCGTTCCCGGTGCATATGGAGCCGTTCGAATCGCCGGTCGGCAACCTTGTGTTCCCGAAACTCAAGGGCAACCCGGTGGCGCGGGCGTTCAAGAATGATCTCGAAGCGCTTGGCTCGTCCAAGGACTTCCCGATCGTTGGCACGACCTATCGCCTCACCGAGCATTTCCATTACTGGACGAAGAGTGTGCATGCCAACGCGGTGATGCAGCCCGAGTTCTTCGTGGAAATGTCCGAGCAACTTGCCAAGGAGAAGGGGATCAAGAACGGACAGATGGTCCGGATCAGATCCAATCGCGGTGAGGTCAAGGGCCGTGCCGTCGTCACCAAGCGCCTCAAGCCGTTCATGATCGACGGCAAGCCGGTGCATCAGGTGGGATTGCCGCTCAACTTCGGCTTCATCGGCGAGACCAAGAAAGCGTCGCCAATCAACAGCCTGACGTCCGCGATCGGCGATGCAAATTCACAGACGCCCGAGTTCAAGGCGTTCCTTGTCAATGTCGAACCCATCTCGGGTCCGGTGGCTTAAAGGGAGGGCAAAGACATGTTTACACCTGTTCCGAACCCGACCACCAATCCGGTCCCCGCGAAGTTCGGTGAGCAAGACCTGATCCGCCGTTCGGCCTCCACCGTCACCCCGCCTGCCACACGGCAGACGGAGGTGGCGAAGCTGATCGACGTATCGAAATGCATCGGCTGCAAGGCCTGCCAGGTGGCGTGCCTCCAGTGGAATAACCTCACCGAGGAAGTCGGCGTCAATGTGGGTGTCTATGACAACCCGCATGATCTTACGGAAAACACCTGGACGCTGATGCGCTACACTGAATACGAGAATGCCGAGACCGGCAATCTCGAGTGGCTGATCCGCAAGGACGGCTGCATGCATTGCGCCGATCCGGGCTGTCTCAAAGCTTGTCCGGCACCCGGCGCTATCGTGCAGTATTCCAACGGTATCGTGGATTTCGTCCACGACAAGTGTATCGGCTGCGGCTACTGCGTGAAGGGATGTCCCTTCAATATCCCGCGTATCTCGAAAGCCGACTCCAAGGCCTACAAGTGCACGCTCTGTGTCGACCGTGTCGCGGTCGGCCAGGGACCCGCTTGCCAGAAGGCGTGCCCGACACAGGCGATCGTGTTCGGCACCAAGGACGAGATGAAGCAGTGGGCCGATCACCGCATCAAGGATCTGAAGTCGCGCGGCTTTAGCAATGCCGGCCTCTACGATCCGCCAGGCGTGGGCGGGACACACGTCATGTACGTGCTGCAACATGCGGACAGACCCGAGATCTATGCGGGCCTGCCGAACAATCCAACGATCAGTCCAATCGTTGAGGTCTGGAAAGGCGTGACCAAATACGCCGGTCTCGCCGCCATCGGGGCCTTTGCCGCCATTGGCTTTCTGCATCATGCCATCGCCGGTCCCAATAGGGTGTCGGAGGAGGATGAGAAGAACGCCGAGCGGTTGACGGAGGGACAGCCATGAGTGAGGTAGAAGTCGATACGGGCGACAGCGTCCGCCCTGGAAAACCGGTCATCGTCGATCGCTACACCCTTGGCGCGCGCATCAACCACTGGATCACGGCGATCAGCCTTGTGCTGCTCGCTCTGTCCGGGCTCGCTCTATACAGCCCCAGCCTGTATTTTCTGACGGGTCTGTTCGGCGGCGGGCAGTTGACGCGTGCGATCCACCCATGGATCGGCGTGGTGCTGTTCTTCAGCTTCATGGGGCTGTTTTTCCGCTTTTTCCGGCTCAATCTCTGGAAGGAAACGGACAGCGTCTGGCTGAGCCGGCTGCGCGATGTACTGGCGGGCGACGAGAACAAACTGCCTGAAGTCGGCAAGTACAATGCCGGCCAGAAGGTGGTGTTCTGGTCGATGTCTCTGTTGATCCTGGTGCTGATCGTCTCGGGCCTCGTCAGCTGGGATGAGTACTTCGCGAGCTACTTCAGCATCGAGCAGCGGCGCATTGCCGTTCTGGTGCACTCGGGGGCTGCGATTGTGGCGATCTGTGTCTGGATCGGGCACGTCTACGCGGGCATCTGGGTGCGCGGCACGATCGGTGCCATGACGCGTGGCCAGGTGACGGGTGGCTGGGCCTGGCGGCACCATCGCAAGTGGTTGAAGGATCTGGTCACGACGTCAAAGCACTGAAAGTGCGGGCAGCGCCGGCGTGATGTGCATGCCGGCGCTGGTCAAGGAGTTGAGATTGTGTTGAAATACCTATCTAGGCGGACGAGATCTCACATGGTTCGAGTTCGCCTTGGTGAAACCACGTGACCCGTGAGGTTCGTGAGGATTAATGATGTCCAGCGTCGATTCGACTGTACCTGATCCGTCGGTTATCAGCAATATTCCGACACCGCCTTTTGTGCGGCTTCCCGCTCCAAGCCAGTTGTTTTCGGCCCGTGCGTCGCGTTTTGCGGCGCTCGCCGAAGGCCATGAGCTTGCTCCCTATCTGAGGTTCCTGTCCGGCCTGTGCGAGGCGCAAACCTCCATTCAGGAAGGATTGCCGGAGCCGGATGCGATTGCGCTTGAGGCGCTCGATCGCGCTCGCCAGCATAACATGCCGCCGCTCGATCGCGGGCACTTCACGGCCGATGTCGCCTTCACCATGACGCTCGATCGGCTGCTTGAAGCCGCGGCGCGTCTCGATATGCCGGCACAGGCCCGTATCGCGCTCGAGAAGGCTATGAAGGCGGATGCTGGCGCGCGCGTGGGTATGATCGGGAATGTTTTGGCGGAGGCCATTCCGGTCGAGACGCTTGCCGAGCATATCTTCGTGGCTGCCGCCCTTCAGGTGCATTTCGCGCGACTGGCGGCCCGGCTCGACGCCAAAAGCTTGCAACCTGTCGGTGATGGGGTCTGTCCATCCTGCGGCGGTGCGCCGACGGCAACCATCCTGGTCAATTGGCCGCGTACGCCGGGCGCACGTTATTGTTCGTGTTCGCTGTGCGGAACGCTTTGGAATTATGTGCGCTCGAAGTGCACGCTCTGCGGCTCAACTCGCAAGATCCTGTTTCAGGAAATCGAAGGAGCGGGCCACATCAAGGCTGAAACATGCGATGACTGTCATGGTTATATGAAGGTGCTCAATCATCAGAAGGATGACCGTCTCGACCCGACGGCCGACGATGTGGCAACGCTGGGTCTCGATCTGCTGGTGCGCGAGCTTGGCTTCCGCCGCGGCGGCGTCAATCCGTTTCTGATCGGCTACTAGGGAGGCCGATATGGATACAGGGATTTCTACCCCCAGCCGAATTCCGCCCGTTAATGAGATTCTGGAAACGCCGTCGGCGCAGCAGGCGGTCGTACGTTTCGGGCGGACCCGTGTTGTCGATGCAATTCGTTATGTGACGGCTGCTTTGCGGCGCGAGATCGGCGGAGGCGAGGCGTCCGCGCCCGGTGCCGAAGCCATTGTTGCCGATGCTCTCGCATGGCTTGAGGTGGACGCGCGCCCGAACGCGCGGGCGGTGTTCAACCTGACCGGCACCGTGCTGCATACCAATCTTGGGCGTGCCATTCTCGCGGAAGCGGCGATTGAAGCGGCAACTGTCGCGATGCGTGAGGCGCTGGCTCTCGAATTCGATCTGGCGCAGGGCAAGCGCGGAGAGCGCGACAGCATTGTCAGGGGCCTGTTGTGCGAACTCACCGGCGCCGAAGACGCGACGGTTGTGAACAACAATGCCGCCGCTGTGCTGCTGGCGCTGAACACTCTGGCCAAGGGCAAGGAAGCCATCGTTTCGCGCGGCGAACTGATCGAGATCGGTGGCGCTTTCCGCATGCCTGAGATCATGTCCCGTGCAGGCACGAAACTGGTCGAGGTCGGCACCACCAATCGCACGCACGAAAAGGATTATGCGTCGGCGATCAACCCGAAAACCGGACTGATCCTCAAGGTACACACATCGAACTATCGCATCGAGGGCTTCACCAAAGCGGTCTCGGGCAAAGCCATTTCCGCGCTGGCACACGCGAGTCATGTGCCGCTCCTGAATGATCTCGGCTCCGGCACGCTGGTCGATCTGGCGCGCTACGGGTTGACGCACGAGCAGACTGTGGCCGAGGCGGTGGCCGAGGGTGCGGATGTCGTGACATTTTCCGGCGACAAGCTGCTCGGTGGCCCGCAGGCCGGGTTCATTGTCGGACGCCGCGATCTGATTGCACGGCTCAACCGTAATCCGCTGAAACGTGCGTTGCGTGTCGACAAGATCCGCCTTGCGGCTATCGAGGCGACGCTCCGGCTCTATCGCGATCCGGATCGGCTGGCCGAACGCCTGCCCACATTGCGCATGATGGCGCGGCCGCTTGCCGAGATCGAAGCTGCCGCCGCGCGCCTCAAGCCTGCCGTCGAAGTTGTCATTGGTGCTGGTTTTGCGGTTGATGTAATTGCCTGCGCCAGCCAGATCGGTTCCGGTTCGCTGCCGAGCGAAGTGATTCCGAGTGCGGGGATCGCATTGCGTGCGACGAAATCGCGCGGCAAGGGGCGTGCGCTCATGGCGTTGGCGACCGCTCTCCGGGAGCTGGAGCAGCCGGTTGTCGGCCGGATCGAGAATGATGCTTTCATACTGGATTTCCGGTGCCTCGAGGATGAAGCCGCGTTCGTTCGTAATCTTGCGACGTTGCATATCGAGGAGCAACGCTGATGGGTTTGCGCAAATTCTTCACGGGTTTGCGGGAACAGCGCGAAGCGGAGGCGCCCGGCGAGGTTGCGAATGAGACTCTGATCGCGGAACGGATGGCGCAGGCTTATGAGGCCGCAGAGGCGAATGATTACGAGTCCGCGCTGGCGATCTGGGGGCCGCTGGCGCATCAGGGCGTTGCGCGTGCGCAGAACAATATCGGAAAATGCTTCAGCGACGGGCTCGGCGTCGATCGTGACAGTGCGCTTGCGTTTCGTTGGTTGACGCTTGCGGCGGATGGCGGCGATCCGGTCGGTCAACGCAATCTGGCCGAAGTCTATTTCAAGGGAGAAGGCGTTCCGGCCAACGCGGTCCGCGCCGCAGAGCTTTACCGGGTTGCGGCGGAAGCGGGCGATGGGGCCGCGCAGGACATGCTGTCCTGGATGCTTGTGGAAGGCGAGATGATTCCCGGCGATCTGTCGGATGCCAAACGCTGGGCGGAAGCCGCGGCTGCGCAGGGTGTCGTGCCTGCGATGACGCGGCTCGGCATGATGTATCACAATGCGCTCGGCGTCGAACGCGATGCCGCCGCTGCCGCGCGCTGGTGGGACAAAGCGGCGGCGCTCGGCGATGCCGATGCGCAGGCGATGTTAGGCGCGGCCTATCAACTCGGTGCCGGAGTGCCGCGTGACGGTGTCGCGGCGTTGATGTGGCTGTTGCGTGCGCAGGCCGGATCAAGCCCACTCGCGGAATCCTTTATCCGCCCAACATTCGCGGCATTGTCGGTCGCGGACATCGAGCGTGCCAAAAAGCTCGCAGGTCTTCCCTTGCCGGAGCCTGTATCATGATTGTCGGTACCGCCGGACATATCGATCACGGCAAGACCTCGCTGGTGCGGATGCTGACCGGCGTCGATACCGACCGGCTGAAAGAAGAGAAAGCACGCGGTATTTCGGTCGATCTCGGTTTCGCCTATCTGGCGATGCCGGAGGGCGGCATTCTCGGTTTTGTCGATGTGCCGGGACATGAGCGTTTCGTTCACAATATGCTCGCCGGTGCGACCGGGATCGATTTCGTGCTGCTTGTGATCGCTGCCGACGATGGCGTCATGCCGCAAACTGTCGAGCACCTTGCGATCATCAATATGCTCGGCATCGGTGCCGGTGCGGTGGCGATCACGAAGGCGGATCTGGTGGATGCCGAACGCCTTGCCGAGGTGCACACCGAGATCGTCAATTTGCTGGGGCCGACGGCGCTGCATGATGCGCCGATGTTTCCGGTATCGAGTACGACAGGTGCTGGCATCCCGGAATTGCGCGCGCATCTTTTCGCAGTGGCGGCAGTGTGGTCCGGCCGTTCAACGCGGGGCCGTTTCCGGCTTGCTGTGGACCGTTCGTTTACACTGCCCGGTACGGGTACCGTGGTGACGGGAACGGTGTTGTCCGGCAGCGTTGCGGTTGGCGATCAGGTCGTCATCAGCCCGTCGGGGAAGGCCGCGCGCGTGCGCGCTATCCATGCGCAGAACCGAACTGCTGAACGCGGGCTGGCGGGCGATCGCTGCGCACTCAATCTGGCGGGCGACCAGGTCAGCAAGAATGCGATCAGCCGCGGTGACGTCGTTCTCGATCCCGTGCTGCATGCGCCCGCTAATCGGGTTGATGCGAAATTGCAGGTGCTGGCCTCGGAAACGCGGCCTGTGACCCAGTGGATGCCGGTGCGATTGCATCATGCCGCTGCCGAAGTTGGCGCACGGGTGGTGCTTCTTGGGGATGAGCCGGTGCCGCCGGGTGGTGAGGCTTTTGTCCAGTTGGTGATGGATCAGCCGATTGCTGCGGCGGCAATCGACCGGTTCGTGCTTCGCGATACCACGGCACAGCGCACCATCGGTGGCGGTATTTTTGTGGACTTGCGCGCACCCGCGCGCAAGCGGCGTACGCCGGAGCGGGTCGCGCAGCTCGAAGCGAGCGTGATTGCCGATGCCGATAAAAGCCTGTGGGCGATGCTTTCGGCTTCCGGCACGATCGACTTCACAGCTTTCGTGCGCGACCGCGCGCTATCGGAGACTGAGCGTGAGGCGATGATCCAGCGCCTCAGCCTGTTGCGGCTGCCAACACCGAAAGCCGAGTATGTGATCGCTCCCGCGGCGTGGCTTCGCCTGAAGAATGCGATCAATTCCGCGCTTACGGTTTTTCATGCGGAGTATCCAAACCTGCCTGGAATGGGACTTGAGCGTCTGCGGTTGCAGCTCGAGCCACGTCTTGCGGCGCCGGTCTTCATCGCCTTGCTGCAGGGACTCGCACGTAACAAGGAAGTCGCGCTTGATGGCGCATGGGTTCGTCTGCCGGGTCATGAGGTGCGATTGTCGCCTGTCGATGAAGCGGTGTGGAGTAAAGTCGCTTCTTATATTCAAGGCGAGAGCCGCTTCCGGCCGCCGCGCGTGCGCGATATTGCGGGCTACACCGGCATTGCCGAGCCGGAGGTGAGGCGGGTTTTCAAGCTGATCGGCCGGATGGGTAAGATCGACGAAGTCGCCCATGATCATTTTTTCCTGCGCGGGACGGTCGCGGAGATTGTGCAGATCATGATGTCCGTGTCCGCCGCAGCGCCCGACGGCTATTTCACCGCGGCGCAACTGCGCGATCGTCTCGACAATGGCCGCAAGGTCGCAATACAGATTCTCGAATTCTTCGACCGGCATGGAGTCACTATTCGCCATGGTGACTTGCGGCGTGTCAACAAACACCGGCTTGACCTGTTCGGCAGATCGTCCGATGAATTGCCAGCGTCAGAAAATGTTGCGAAGATCGAAGTTAACGGAAGAGCATCGTTCCCGGTGGGGCGTCCGGACTTCAAATCCGGGAAGGGCCGCGAGACGGTTCTTGGTGGGTTCGACTCCCATTCTCTTCCGCCAAATCCTCATTCACCGAAATTGGGTGTGCGATGACGGCGCAACAACTTTCCGCTTTTCTCGACGATTTCGAGCGCTCCGCGCACGAGGCGAGCGTGAATGAGGAAAATTATCGCCGCGAAGTCGCAGCTCGCCTCAAGGAGCTGGAGAACGAACGTGCTTTCGGTTTTCGCAGGCTGAACCTGATGCGAACTGTCGTTGCGGCGATCCAGGATTGCGAAACCGAGGATGAGGCTATCATCAAAGGCTCAGCAGCCTTTATGCGAGAGGTCGGCTGGTCGGCGGAAAGCGAATCCCAGCAAGAATCGCTGGAAAAATTTCAGCCGGTCATTCGTGCATGCTGGCAGATGAAGCAGGTTGGGACCGGCGATGCAGCGAGGGATGAAGCGCAGTCACAAGACAAACCGGTCGACATCGGAAAGCAGCTAAACGAGTTCGAAAGCTGGTTCGGCAAGGCTCGCAACGGCTCGTTCCTCAGCGTGCTTGAACGAGAAATCGTGGAGCTTCCGCTTGTCGAAATCTGCTAGAGAGCATCGGGAGAAGCTTGACGATGCTCTGTTCGACGATTGGGTCGTCAAGGAATATCGACGCAGCAATGGCTTCACCGCGTTGATTCTCCTGGTCTCGACGGCAAATCTCGGTGTGGTGCCGTTACGCTCGACCTTCACGCATATGATCGGTGACGAACTCGACTGGCATCAGTTCAGCATGCTGATGCGCGGCGCCGGTGTGGCATGGGATGGTGTCCTGATAATGCCGGTCAGTGACGAGGGCGGCGGTCCGATCGAGGACCATCGCGCGGCGGAGGAATTGCGCGCGCTGGAAGATCGTGTCAACGAAGACCGCATGGTGGTCAACGACGGGCACTTCTTCGACAATTGGGGCCGCCGCATGAGAGTCGAGCCTGCGACGGCGAATTGATCGCAGGCCTCTAAATCGAGCCCCCCGTATCACACTGTGACGCGCACCTCGGCTGGCCCTGCTTCGGTGTGCCCGACAACGCGCGCAGCATCGTAGCCCGCGCGCCGAATCGCCGTGAGGACTGTTTCCGCGCGATCGGCGGCGCAGGAAACCAACAGCCCGCCCGATGTCTGCGGATCGACCAGCAGGTTGCGCTGCCAGTCCGGAAAATTGTCGGGCAGGCGGATCGCGTCGCCATAGCTCGCCCAGTTTCGCGTGGACGCACCGGTAATGTAGCCCTGTTGCGCGAGGTGTGCGGCTTGGGTGAACAGCGGCACGTCGCTGGCTTTGAGTGTGACGGCGAGATTTGAGCCGCGGGCAAGCTCCAGCGCATGGCCGAGCAGGCCGAAGCCGGTGATATCGGTGATCGCATGGACAGTTTTGTCTTCGGCCAATTCGCTGCCGATGCGGTTGAGCTGCGTCGTCGAGGCGACCATTTCGGCGTACCCCTCGCCCGAGAGGTCGCCCTTCTTGATCGCGGCGGAATAAATGCCGACGCCGATGGCCTTGGTCAGGATCAGCGCATCGCCGGGCCTGGCGTCGGCGTTGCGACGCACTTGATCGGGCCGGCAGAGGCCGATGACGGCAAGACCGTAGATCGGCTCCGGCGCGTCGATCGAATGGCCGCCCGCGACCGGAATTCCGGCTGTCGCACAAACGCTGTTGCCGCCCGCAATGATCTGGCGCACGTCGTCGACCGAAATCTTGTCGAGCGGCATGCCGAGGATCGCGAGCGCCATGATCGGCTTCGCGCCCATGGCGTAGATGTCGGAGATCGCGTTGGTCGCGGCGATCCGGCCGAAATCGAAAGGATCATCCACGACCGGCATGAAGAAATCCGTGGTGGCGACCACGCAGGTCGAGTCGTCGACTTTCCACACTGCGGCATCGTCGCCGGTTTCGACGCCGACCAGCAGTTGACGGAAGGGCGCAGCGGCGGGCTGGTTGGCGAGCAACTCCTGCAGCATGGCGGGCGCGAGCTTGCAGCCGCAGCCGCCGCCATGGGCAAGGCTCGTCAAACGCACAATCGGGGCATTCATTGTCACAGTTCTCCTGTGGATTGCGCCGCACAGCGGCAGTCTCACCTGCATTCCGCGCGCTGCGCGGAGCGGAGAGCGACAATATATGGAGAAATCATACGCCAGATTGGCAGGTGGAAGCAAATATGGCCGCTGCTGTGTAAGTGGAAGTGCTCTGCCTATTATTCTGCGGCGTGTGGCTTTGCCGGTTCTATGTAAGCCCTCGGCTGCTCGCTTCGATCGTTCGGGGTTTCACGTGCGCGAAGTCACATGCGCGAAGTAATGAAGCATGCGCTGGGCGATCGGGGCTCGCCGTGGTCGATACGATGCAGATATGCACCATCGTGTCCGGATGGCGGTCTTTCGGAATCTGGCGCGGATTTCTCCCGGAGGTAGTATTGATCCTGCCCCATCAAACAGGTCCATGTTGAGTGCGATTTTTTCGGGCATTCTGAACCCTATGGAGGGTGGATGCCATGAAGCGGAAGCGGTTTTCTGAAGAACAGATGGCTTTTGCCTTGAGACAGGTCGAGGGCGGTACCACGATCGAAGAGATCTGCCGCAAGATGGGGATCTCGGAGCCGACCTTCTGCCGGTGGAAGAAGGGAAATAACTTCAAGGCACGCGGAGCGCTACAAATTACAAGGACGGGGAACATTTTACCCATGAGCGGACATTCCGATTGATGCGCTGAAGAAGGATCGGCTTGTCGTAGATAAAATCATCGACTGCCTTTTTGCAGCCGCGCGTGTATCCATAGTCATCGATGATAACGACGCCACCCGGAACAACCCTATCATAAAGCTGTTCCAGCTCGAATTTTGTAGTTTCGTAGGTGTCTGTGTCGAGACGAAGCAGCGCAATGGATTTGACGTTTAGGGTTGGGATGGTTTTAAGAACGTCTCCTCTGATGACATTGAGACCGCTGAATCCCACAGATCGCATGTTGGCAATCGACCCTTCTCCGAAATCGAATGAATCGTTTGGGTCGCAAGCAATCGCTCCCGTTTGGAGGTCGACATCAAGCGTTTTGTGTCTGGTTACAAAGCCCGTAAATGTATCCAGCGCAAATATCCGTCGATCAGAATGTGTATCAAATTTTAGCAACACATGTTCTGCAGCCATGACCGAGCCGCCCATGTGCACCCCGCATTCTACAATGTCGCCCTGAATCCCGGCGCTGATAATGTAGCGGATTGCAGAGTACAGATTGTAAAGAATTGAGACCGGCAGTTCCGTGAAGTCGTGGACTTTCGGAACAATGGACCAAAATCCATCATCGGTGATGTCGGCATGGTCAGCTTTTTCAGCTGAAAGATTTAGGGGCGGTTTTGGAATTCCGCGCTCCTGAAGTGTCATCATGTGAGGATCTTCTGTGCGCATCCCTTGATCGATATTCTTGGCGCTCGTGAGATTTTGATCGTTGGAAGTGATGACCCCATCAAGGATATTCAGGCGGTGGTGAGCGTGAGCAAGCCCTTCCGCAAACTGGTTTAGGCGATGTTCAAGAGCGTCTGCCCGCTTCAAAGGGTCTGACGGTTGGTGCGCCATTTTTTCTTTGCCCAGCCACTTTCGAACGCCATGAGATAGTCGTGACATTATTATTTCCAATCGTGTTGCTAGCTCGCGAGCTTGCTGAGTGGCTGTCAGCATCTTGTCATGTGGATGGCAGATAGAATCCGTCGTGGCCAGAGATTGCCCTGAAAGCCTGCTTATAGCCGTTCTTTTCCAACATGTCTTTGATCGGTTCTTCTGTTTCTGGCGTTTTGTGTTCGATTGCAATAAAGCCGAAGCTGTATTTGCTAAAGGGAAACTCCTGTAAAATTTCGAACTCGCTGCCTTCCGTATCGATGGACATAAAATCGATATGGCTTGGCGCTCCATGTGTATGGAGGAGATCGCTTAGAGAAATGGTTTCAACCTGATAGGAAGATGAAACCTGGAGCCCAGATTCGGAAGTCTGCAAAATTCCAGACTGAGTGCTGTAATCGTCGTTTGTAAACTCGGCGAACTCGATGAATTCCCCGGTTTGTTTCCAGACACATCGATTGTCTATTATGCAGTTTCTATTTTTTCGGATTGAATCTTGCCAATGATGTGAAGGTTCCGACAAAATTCCGGTCCAGCCGAATTCTCGCTCTAAAAGAACCGTGTTGCTAATCAGCAGGCCATCACAGGCGCCAAATTCGACAAAAAAGCCGTTTCTCTTGCCTCCATTGAGGAGGAGACAGAAGGCATCCTGAAGAAATTGAGAATTTGAAGCTTCAACAAGCGCGACCACCTCTTTAAGGCCGGCAGAGCTTGATCCGAGAATTTTTGAGAAAGCCGATTTTGGGAAGTCCGCGACTTCGCCGATTAATTTTATAACCTCGAAGAGTCGGGACCGCTGCGATATAAGCTGACGGACTGAGTGGGCGTGAAATTCGGATATGTCCGCGAGCTTACGAAGTTCCTCGATCTCGGCTTTCGAAATTTGGACATCATTATCTCCGGACATGCCGAGTTCTCAACGCTGAATTTCGAGTTTTACTGCAGAGGAGTTCACGGCGAGTCCGATCCCAAGGCCACGTTCAATGCCATGAGCGAATTCGAACACCTCATGGCTTTCGCACATTTCGGATTTGATCACATTCCATACAGCGACCGTTCCAGCGTCAGGTGAATAATCATGGATGTCGTGAAACCCGAGCGCCTTAGTGGCGTAAACCCCGAGGTTTCGGTAATCACGCATAGCGCCTTCGTAGGTATGATCACCGTCGATGAAAACAAACTCAAATGCTCGTCCTTTGAAATTATCCGATGTGGCAGGGATAGATTTCCGTAGGTTCAGCTTTTGAGAGAAGGCGTCAAAGCCAAGCAAGGAGTCCAGCGGGTCTACCATAGTAAGCTCAAATCCTGGCGTGACCCGTTGCAGGACGGCGGCAGTAAAATATGAAAAACCGCCACGATAGACGCCGATCTCGATTCCGTTTTTTAGTCCGAGAGTCATAAGCTTTCGTAGGCAATCAATATATTCACTAGGAACTTGAAGCGCGCCAAAGCCGCTGGCATTCATGTATTTTGACCAGGGGGCGAAGAAAGCAGGATTTATCTGAGGCAGGCCGTATTCGTAGAAGAGATCGAGAAGAAACCTTCGATTTGTTATCTCGTCATCAGTTGATGAAAGAATACGGTCTACGACCCGCAGACCTTTTTGGATGTCCTTGTCCAACAAATGCGGCTTCGGTTTCGGGATAACATCGTTTAAAGATGGCATAATGTCATCAAGCGATGGCGTAGCCGATGTTTCTGACGATGTACTCTGTATCGCGTCCATGGGCATGTCGGCTGGGTGAGGTTGGTCATGGCCGGCGTCTGAATTGTTCTGAGCTTGAGGCACATCGTCGATACGCGCGGCATCCCTGCGCTCGTCGAAAAGATTGAGACGATGGTGGGCGTGCGCGAGTCCCTCGCCCATTTGATTCAGGCGATGCTCCAAATCATCTAGCCTTCCATCGGCAGGAGATTTTTTGAATTTCTTCTTCAGTGATTTGAACATCGAATTCCTCATAGCGGGCATTTGACAATGCCAATCGAACGCTTGTCCGGTCAAGCCATTCTGCGAGCTTCAATAAAATAAGGCAAAAGGGACGCCCTGCTGTTGGAAATTACGGGCTCCGGTGCGGCTGTTCCACGATCTGATTCCGGAGTGATCCGGAACAAGTGGCGTGTGATCGCAAAAAATTTATATCAGCAAACCTGCCGAGCTAAGGCCTCGCCCTGGTTTAGTTAAATATCTTTGGCCGATGCGGGAATTCGCGGCGATTAAATTCTCTATCCGTTCCGAAACGGACGGCACTTAACCTGGGCGGTGTTCAAATTCAGAACGAATATCTTCGATGTCTTCTTCATCGACTCCGCTATGGAACGGCAGGCAAAGTACTTGTGATTTTACAACCTCGGCGTGAGGGGTTTTTAGGACGGAATGAATCGGATAGTTGCGATAAGAGGCAAAGTCAGTACAGATTGGATGAAAATATTTTCGAGCGAAAATATCGCGTGCCTTCAGTCCATTATAAATATCGTCACGAGTTCGCCCGAATAGGGCGGGATCTATACAAATCTGGAAGTACTGCTCGGATCTCGTGACCGTCGGCTGATCGGGCTGAATCGAGATGCCAGGCAAGCCTTTGAGGAATTGTGTGTACTGTCTCCGCAATTCCGCTCGGCGTGACTTCTCTTCCTCCACTTGTGGCAGATTCAATAGCCCGAAGGCGGCCTGGATTTCATTAAGCTTGCCGTTAATCCCTACAGAAAGAACCTCCTCTTCGTTTTTGATGCCGAAGTTTCTGAGGTAGTAAATCTGTTCCGTATCGGCCAAGCGGTTCGTCGCGATGAGCCCGCCCTCTGCAGTGTTGAAGAGCTTAGTGGCATGAAACGAAAAAACTGAGGCATCTCCAAACGTACTGATGGGCTGCCCATCGACCGCGGCACCAAACGCGTGAGCGGCATCGTAGATCAGACGCAAGTTATGTTCGTCGGCGATGCGTTGCAGTTCGTTTAGGTCGCAGATGGTGCCGTAGACATGCACGGCTAGAATGGCGGAGGTCTTGGCTGTAATCGCTTTGCGTATGGAGGAAGGATCGATTGTCAGGGTTTCAGGCGACACGTCCGCAAAAACCGGGTTCAGACCATTCCATCTTATGGCATGGGGCGTGGCGGCAAACGTCAGGGGTGTCGTAATCACCTCGCTGCCGGTTGGTAAGTCAAAAAGCTTCAGCGCCGCCATCAGCGCGATCGTGCCGTTGTTAAATAGCATTGCAGTCGGAACGCCGAGATACGTCTTCAGCTGAGCCTCGAGCTCCTGGTGGAGCGGTCCTCCATTTGTAAGGATTTTTGCAGCCCAAATCTGCTCTAGCAGGGCGTGCATATCCTTCAAATCCGGCAGCAATGGCTGAGCTACATACAAGGGTCTCGGCATAGTTTTTCTCACCATCCTCCAATCGAATGTCTCAGAATCATGAGATGACACCGTATGTCTGACGCTCGACAAAATGCCGGTAAAGGTCAGCGAGGCGATCGGAAGCAGGCGCCTCGCTAAACAAAATGCCGGCTCTGGATCCCTGGTTGGGCAAGAGATGGTGGCCTAGCGCGTTGATAGGGAAGTAAGCTCGCACCGGGATTGGATCCTTCAACTGAAGGCCAGTAAAAACCCCTGTATCTTTCCCAGAAGTGACAGTGTGGCGCAAGACGTGCCGCCTTTCGCCTGCTCGAGCGTCCAGACTGTCCCCGATAAAATAGGAAGCATATTTGGCTGCATATGGGTAGCCGGTGCTGTACTCAATCAATAGCGAATACAGATCGCCCGGGCACCGGCGCGCAATCTCGATAATGGATGGATGGTTATCCCGATCGAGAATGAACTGGGTGTGGAGCAATCCGTCTCGCAATGATAAAGCAAGACAGATTGCTTCGATGTCTGAAATTAACTGTCTCTGACATTCTATGGGAAGATCATCGACTACATAGCTCGTATCGACGGCGAATGGATTCGCGGAAGAGCCTTCTCTGACATAAAACGAATTCACCACTTTTTGCCGCTCTATAAATGCGCTGCAACTGTAAAGCTCTCCCGCCGTAAAGCTTTCGATGAGGACACCGCCGCCTTGGCTTGCGCGCAGGGCCGCGGCATAGGCGCTTTTGAGGGACTCCAGATTGCTTCCGTCAAATACGGTGACGCCATTCCCACTGAAGGCGTCTACTGGCTTGCAGATGAATTGTCCTGCAAGAGGAAATTTCTCCCGCTCGACAAGGCGAGGAGCGGACAAGCCCAATTCGTTGCAGAGGTGGCGAAAGGCTGCTTTGTTCGAGAGTGTCAGGTTGGTCGCTGGCGGATCAAGCAGGTAGGTAGTTTGCTCGAGTCTGGCGCAGACGTCGATAGACGTGTCGGTGCACCCAGGCACGATGCGGTCGAATCGTTGGCAGGCGAGATGTGCGCGCACATTATCGATTTTGCTGTAATCTTCATTAATCCACCGGGGGCCAGCTTTCTGAGCCAAAACGTCGTTTGGCCGGTTGCCCATGACCCACACTTCATGCCCCCCCCTTGCAAGGGCTTCAAAAATAGGGAGTGCACCAAAAGCGGCGTCTAGCAAAAGTATTTTCATAATGCTGGCCTTTTGGGTCAGTGGTCGATCAAGCTCACAACACTTCCCGATTCGATGGATTGTTTGATGGCTTCGACTACCAGCATATTTTTGTACCCGTCTTGAGCAGACACGAGTGGGCGGCTGTGTCCGCGGATCACGTCAGTGAAATGCTGAAGTTGCAACTCGAGCGGATTTGAGCGCGTAACTGAAAGGCGATCGAACGCGAAGTTATGCCACCATGATCGCGTGCCGCCTTCTGCATAAAATCTGGTTTGCATGCTTGGAAAATCGAGCGAGCCATCTGTTCCTGCGAAGTGGTAGCAGTTTCCGTTGGGGTCATGAGGGTACGCCGGGTTTTCACCGCTTGTCATTTCCCAACTCTTATTACTCGCGGCGACATCGGATAGCAGAAAGTTCCCAATCGCGCCGCTCGCAAATCCGAATGTAATGCTGACGGTGTCTTCAACTTCAAATTGCCTAATTCGGTTGCTGGCCACGGCAGTCAGCCTTTCGATTTCTCCGCAGAAAAATCTCAATAGGCCGATCTCGTGAATCAGGTTGATAAGGATTGGACCCCCGCCCTTTTTTGTTCGCCAGGGACCTTCGTTAAAATAGTGGCCAGGCTTGTAAAACAAGGCGGCGCCTTGCACGGCGACCAATCTTCCAAAACGCGAAGAGTTCATGAACGAGGAGGCTGCTGCGAGCAGGGGACTATAAGTGCGGTGATGGCCAACGAGGACCGGCACGTTGGTGTCTTCCGCCATCTTCGCCAGGGTTCTTGCATCGGCGATATTATCGGTAACTGGCTTTTCGACCAGAACTGGAATGTTATTCTTAATGCAGCTTGATGCTTGTTCGAAATGATAGGGATTTGGCGAGCTTATGATTGCTGCATCCAATTTTTCGGAGTGGAGTGCATAATCTAAGCTTGGGTAGAACCTGGCATTCATTTCAGATGCAAAGCTGCGATTTTCCTCCGTCGGAGGAGCCACAATTGCAGAAAGCTCACTATCGGCGCGAGCAGAGATCAGACGAGCATGTTGTTTGCCGATTAAACCCGGACCGGAAATCAAGAATCGAAGCACATCGCCCATGACTATATGTCTCAACTTTCAACGATATTTTTGCAAAATTACAGGCCCCTTCACAAGTGTTGCAGTGCGACTACTATGAAGCAAGTTTTGTCGATTGCTTGGAACTGGTGAGGCAAAAAATAATTATCCGGCGAATGCGATACTCGGAAACGCGAATCGATTATGCCTCAGATCAAATATCCGACGCCGTCTGCTAGAGATTCTGCGTACCGCCAAGCTGCGTGGTTGCTCGGTGTCGAGATGCCGCCCGGCGAGATCATTTAAATCTTTATTTGTCGCTCGACTGCGCCAGGCACATATCGGCTAATGGAGGCACGATCATTTGTCGACGGTAATTGCAATCCGACTATACGGGCTCGTCGAGATATTTATCCGTTCGGGAAAATATCGAAATCGCGAACAGAGAGCTTCTTCATCCGAGTAATATAGTCGTCAAACGAATACAGCCCTTCGTACTCTTTGCAAAATTCAGCGTTGAGATGATCATAAGCCGTGCGGTCGGACTGTAGTTTTCGAATGCGTTCTGGAAGTTGGTCCACCATCTCCTCGGTAGTGGCAAATATATTATCGTATCTTACGAAATGAGGGGAAGGGAAAAACTCATCGTTAAAAACAGAAAATCCAATACCGCCTTGATGAATCGGTTGAGCTAAATAACCGTCGAATCCTTCCCCGAAGGTTATGGAGAACATGCATCGCGTGGCTAGCTCCATGAACTGATCGAATGTGATGTCCCGAATCTCGCGGAGCTCGAACTCAGGAAGTTCGCGTTGAAGGTGTCGTAGGCATGCTTCTTTATGTGGATTATCATCGGGCGAGTAAATAATAAGCCTCTCCTTTTCCGCGAAACTCGTGCCGGGATATTCACTCAAATCGGTAAAGGCGGGCAGTAAAAGAGTGGGGAGGTCATATTTGTTGGCCATGTTTTGGCTAAAATAAGCATGGTGCGCTACCGACTGACTGATGCCGTCGCAAATTCTCCGTAATGGTGCAAACGACTCTTTCTCTGGCATTAGCTTGATATTCTGATTGAGTATGTTGACGTAGAGCTTATCTCGCGTAAGCAAATAGTTCAGCTCACTGTGAGTAAGATTATCCACAAACGACTCGGAAGCATATTCTGGAACATGGATGTAAAGTTCTTCGACAGATCGGCACAATAAAAGCTGTTCAATGCGGTAGACATTTTCCGAGTTAACAAAATTTCTATTTCGGAAGTAAGTCAGGCCGCTTGGATTGGGACGAGTCATCAAAATTACATCGTAGCCATGATGTCGCTTCAGGCGGCGCATCTGCTTTGCGATCGAGAACATCGAAAATATTCCACCACTCATAGTGGGATGTTCCGGTACAAAGACCACCATTAATTTTTTTGTATAGAAAAGTTCTATCGGAAATGAACAATCTTGAACTCTCGCGAAGACCTCGGACTCGGTAGTCATCCCGCGCTTCTCGGCGATCGCCTTAAAATATTTACCTAGGATGCGGTTTCGAATTTGGCCTCGCTCGTCCTTGTTCTTTCCACGGAAGGCCGCGAGGTTTGCATGCAGTTTGATTAATCGAAACAGGATCACTTCAGCGCTTCCTAGTTTAAGAACAGGATGTTGGAATGGTATCACGCTGAACCGCGAGACTTCTATCCAATTCATCTGTTTTTTTAATTGGCTGGGAGTGATCGGGCGTTCCTTAGCTTTCTGAATGCTTGAATGGGAGGTTTGCTAAGGATTTCGGGCGCTTCTGCAAATGGCAGGGCTTTCCATTGACGAATTCCAATGCATCGTCGACAGAAAAGTTCAAAACACGCAAATTCCAACTGACCTGACCGGGCTTTTTGGGCCCAAGCTTTGTGAGAAAGTGAGCTTGGAAAGGAGCTTGGTTATGCCGAAGAAGAGGTTCAGCGCGGAGCAGATCGTGGTGCTGCTGCGCCAGATTGAAGTATTGATGTCGCAGGGCAAGGCCGCGCCGATGGTCTGCCGGGAAGCCAGGATTTCGCAGCAGAGTTATTATCGCTGGCGGAAGGAATACGGTGGCCTTGAGCTCGATCAGGCGAAACGGATGAAGGATCTGGAGCGGGAGAATGTCCGTCTCAAGCGTCTCGTCGCCGATCTGTCGCTTGAGAAACAGGTGCTCAAGGATGTCGCATCGGGAAACCTGTAAGCCCTGAGCGGCACCGGCAGGCGGTAGAAAGCATTCGAGGGAAGTGGCCTCTCCGAACGCCCGGCCTGCCGGATCGTCGGCCAGCACCGCGGAACCCAGCGATACACCACCATCGTTCGATCTGATGAAGATGCGTTGACGAGAACGATTGTCTCTCTCGCATCCCAATACGGACGATATGGCTATCGCCGGATCACATCGCTGCCTGCCGATAATGGCTGGCAGGTCGGATGTGATCGGGTCCAGCGGATCTGGCGCCGTGAGGGGCTGAAAGTACCTAGGAAGCAGCGGCCGCGCGGCCGGCTGTGGCTCAACGACGGATCCTGCATCCGGCTGAGACCGCAACACCGCAACCATGTGTGGAGCCACGACTTCGTCGAGGCGCAGACCCATGACGGTCGCAAGCTCAGATTGATGACGTTGATCGACGAGTTCACGCGGGAATGCCTGGCGATCAGGGTGGCCCGCCGATCAACAGCTTCGGCGTCATCGACGCCATGGCCGACGTGGTGATCGAGCGCGGTGTGCCGGAACACGTTCGTTCCGACAACGGCGCGGAGATGACGGCTAAGATTGTACGCGGCTGGTTCGCAAAGCTCGGAGCAAAGACGCTCTATATTGCGCCCGGCAACCCATGGGAAAACGGCTACTGCGAGTCCTTCAACGGAAAGCTCCGCGACGAATGCCTGAACGGCGAAATCTTCTACAGTTTGAAGGAGGCCACCGTCGTCATCGAGCAATGGCGCAAGCACTTCAACACGATCCGACCGCACTCATCTCTGAGCTACCGGCCGCCGGCGCCGCAAACATCAGCGCCGACACTGCTGCATCTGGATCGGAGCGCAGCGATGCGGTAGTCTCTATCGCGCTGGTCCAAAATATCCGTCAGGTCAGCGCACCCAATGGGCGATCGAGCGGCTCTGCAACTCGGATTCGCGATGCACGATCTTCATGATGTCGTCAGCAAGCTTGATTGACTGGGCCATGGGTCATCTCCAGAAAACAAGGTAGCATTTTGCTACCTTGTTTTCAAGCGTGTCCTTCAATGTTTCGCCTAGGCTCGCTGGCGACCGAAATCCAATGGATATCCTGATCGACACGCTGCGCGTGCAGATTGCGCGCCTCACCTGGCGCAGCTTGCTGTAGGCGGGGCTTGTCGTCGTCGAGGAAACAGCAGTGTCCGCAGACGGACCTCAACAAGGAGCAATCGCTGCTGTGGCATCGGATACTGCATCAAAATGGCTGGATAGCACCGCTGTGGGCGGCGCGGCGTCGCAGTAAAGATGAAGAACTGTCCCAGGACGAGATTGCCTTCTATGACGCGTTTGGTGGCGCTTGCTACCTAATATCGTCAAAAAGCACGAGCACAACAGAGCCGACACGTCGCTCACAATCTTCTCAAGGGCACGGTGCAAGAAGTCGCCATGATGATGGTCTGTCGTCTTATCCGAAGCTCTTCTTCTCGTAGATTATGGAAATGCCCCTTCCATCCCATACATAGCAGAGGTGTCGTTCCTGCCGACAATTAGATAGAAGCCGCAGACGAAACACGACGGCACATCCCCATCATCGCGAACGCTTGCGTAGACGATTCCATTGGAGCCCTTTTCCCGGAGCTTCAGAGCAAGTTCTTGTGACGCCGCATAGTTTCTGGGGTGGTAGTAAGCTCCATGACTTTCTCGCTTTGCCCGGATGTCATGCAGATTGGCATCGAGATCGACGGCATAGACTCGCATGTCGATTTCCTGGGCGGGCTCACTGGTTGCTTGCAGGAAGCGAACACGATGGTAGCGTGTTTCGGCAATAGCCGTTTCGATCGTGCGCCCGGCATAGAAAACACCATACGTTCCGTCCGTAAAGCGATCCCCGTCGGAATTGAAGTGCACGATAGCCACAATCCGCCATTGGCCTCGTTTTGTTACGGAGGACATGGTGACGTTGCGATTGGCCGTGCTACGCGGCGGCGGCATATGCCAATTCCCAGCATTCGTCGTCGCCGAAGACATCAAGCAAGGCCACCTGATCGACCTGCTGCCTGACTGGTCGCCCAAACCGGGCATCATCCACGCAATGTTTCCGTCGAAACGCGGCCTGTTTCCCTCGGTACGCGTTCTGCTCGACTTTCTCGTGGAACAGTACACCGCACAACGATCGCAAGAGATATGATGTTCGTATTCTCCGACCTAGGAGTGCGAGAATGGAAAGCCAGAGTTACGCGCTTTATCGATCTCCGGCATCCTGCGGCACGTGCCTGTTCATTCAAATCTCCCGCGAAATAACAAGATTTTGTCAACGCGCGTGTGATTAAGACACTGCATCTGATTTCTCGTGAGAGGCATGATGCGTGTAGTTGAGTTGTTCTGCGGCGCAGGAGGCATGGGTTACGGGCTGACGAAGGCCGGAATGACCATCAAAAGGGCCTATGATAACGTCCAGGAAGCCCTGGACGTTCATCAGTACAATATCCGGAAGCTGCACAAAAAGATGCATCCAATCCGGTTGGATGAACTGAGCGAAACAACCGTTCACCTTGATTCCGGTGAGATCAAGATGACCCCGCTCCCGTCAAGGACCGTGCTTCGTGATTTGAGCGACCTGACGCTCGTCGTTCCGGAAATCATTCAGCTGCGTCCGGACCTCATCGCCGGTGGACCACCCTGTCAGGAATTTTCGAAAGCCCACCGTCGTCGCAAAGAAACGTTGCAGGCCGCAGGGACTGTCAGTTTTGCAATCACTGTCGGTTTGGCCAAGCCTAAGTACTTCATCATGGAGAACGTCCCTAATGTTTTAAAGTCCGATGCTTATGCGCGGGCTATGGTCGTCTTCCGTCAAGCCGGATACGGAATCACCGAGCGCGAGCTGGACGCCAGTCTTTATGGTGCCGCCACAGCGAGAGAGCGGTTGATTTTAGTTGGCTGTCTTGGCGAGGATGACGATTTCCTTGGCGAACACCTGGATGCGGCCGCCACCAAATGCCAGCTCACCGTGAGGGACGTGCTGGGATCCATTCCTCGATCCGCTCGATGGCGTCGGCCATCGACAGGAACCATGAGGCATTCAGGCACTCAGCCCTGACGCGACCATTGCACGTTTCGCAAGACGCATGATCCGTGGGTTTCCTGGGCCTGGAGAAGTCGATCTCGACGCCATTGTGATACGCCCACTGGTCGAGAATCCTGCCAGCGAACTCCGGGCCGTTGTCACAGCGAATGGTTTTTGGCTTACCACGCTCCCTCGTCAGCCGCTCAAGAACCTCGACGACCTGGAAGGCCCTGAAGTTTGCTCTCGGAACGATCGCAAGCGATTCTCGTGTGTGGCAGTCGACAACGGTCAAAAGCCGGAACGGTCGGCCGTCGAACAAAGCGTCCGACATGAAGTCCATCGCCCAGCAATGGTTCGCGGCGCCGATTTCCGGCCGGCCAGAACGATAGCGCCACGCCCGCTTACGCTTCGGCGTTTTAGTCCTGATCGACAACCCTTCTTCACGATACAGTCGATAGGTACGTTTATGGTTCAAGCGATAGCCTTCACGCAGCAGCAGGACATGAAGGCGCCGATAACCGTAGCGCACCCGGCTGGCTGCCAGGTCCCTCAACCGAATGCGCAGCTCGGTTTGCGGATCGCTCCGCGGCTTGTAGCGCTGGGAGGAGCGATGAAAGCCGGTCGTTTTGCAGGCCCGCCGCTCGCCAAGATCGTAGACCTTTTGCAGATGGTGCACGATCTCGCGTCGGATAGCGGGCCTCGCCATTTTTTTCGCAGGACATCCTGCAACATCGCCTTGTCCAGCGTCAGATCCGCAACCACGCGCTTCAGTTTTGCGTTCTCGTCCTCAAGCTGTTTCAGACGCCGGATCTCGGTCACGCCCATGCCGGCATAGACCTTCTTCCACCGGCAGAAGGTCGGCTCGGAATTGCGCAACTGTTGTGCTGTTGCAGGCAACGTGATGTGCATCCCGGTAAGGTGTCAGACGTCGGATGACGTTGTGCGGGCCTTGCGAGGCGTCGTGCTGGGGTGTTGCTGCATGGCGTTACCGGGCGCGGCGTCGGCAAGCTGGCAGAGGAGCGTCTGCTCAAACCCAGGCTTGTCCTCAATGTCGCAGAGCGGTGTGATCGCGGGCTTGCAGAATGGCTTCAAGGATGCGTTGCAGCTTCCGGACGGAGCCGCCAGGCCAGGTGTTGGCGATGGCAGTGCGCTCGATGTCATCGAGGGGAGCGACCCAGCGCTTGTCGATGCCGCGCTCGGTCGCAAGGGTCTGGATCAGAGTCGGCAGCAGTGCGTCGAGATCTGTGATCGTGGGTTTGGGAAAGATCACGATCCGGAAGCGATCGCGCAGCGGCATTGGGAGTGGATCGAGCGTGTTGGCGGTCGCCACGTAATTAATGTGGCTCAGGTCGAGCGGGATGTGGAGTGCGGGATCCGGATATTGGCGCGCGGTCTCGGGCTCGATGAGGCCAAGGAGACAATCCCACAATCGTCCATAGTCGGTGCGTGTCGCGGCTTTCTCGAGTTCGTCGATGATGATGAGAGGATTGGCAATCCTGCCCCGGGCGATGGCGAGCAGCGGATGGCAGCATTCGGATGAATGCCAGCGCCGGTCGGTGCCGCCCAGGGACGAGCCATCCGCCTGGGTGGCGTCGACCCGCCATGTGGTGAGGCCCAGGATTTCACCAAGCCGGCGAGCAAATCGCGACTTTCCGCCACCGGGTTCTCCGACCAGAAGGATCGGCTGGAGTTTGATCGTAGGCTTGCCGATCAGGCCGGTGAGGACGAGATCGATGGCGTCGACCGCGTAGGGGAATTCGGCCATCAGGATGCCGCGGATCCGGTCGAGCGGCGGGGTTGGATGCAGCGGCAATGCGACGTTGAGCGCATGCTGGACCGGCTCGATGATGCCCTTGAGTTTTGGGCTTTTCATCTCCGCCGTGTCCATCTCGGCAAGCTTGCGCAAGCCAAGCGCGGCTTTGTCTTGCTGCCAAGACGCTGGGTGGTCGAGCGCACCTTCGCTTGGGCGACACGTTTCCGCCGCCTCGCCAGAGATTACGAGCGATGCGCCTCGACCCTCGCAGATATCCACCTCATCGCATTGCGATCTTCTTTTTTGTTTTTCTTCCGGATGAAGCCGCCGACATACATGCCATCGATCTCGACTTCGCCGTCGAGCAGCATGTCCCCGCGGCGCGCGGCCAGGGCCTCGCGCAACTTCATCAG
>Ga0153956_1000493_pt1 | contig 43975 bp, 41 predicted proteins | sample TSFL040MetaG_FD_104704 | JGI IMG/M metagenome (GOLD analysis project Ga0153956, IMG submission 104704) | Attine ant fungus gardens microbial communities from Florida, USA - TSFL040 MetaG | ecosystem: Host-associated > Fungi > Mycelium > Unclassified | place: USA: Florida, Wekiwa Springs... | reverse complement strand
TAACTGCCGGCGTCGAGATGGACGTGCTCGGCCTTACCTACCCTGAGTATTCCGATGAGGTTCGAAACGCGGTTACGGAGTATCCACGCACACCCAACTTCAAGGAAGACATTATCCAGGCGTTCTACGATGGCATCCATAGGAAGCCTGAGACCACCTTCGGTAACGTCAAGGCTGACGTACTAGCAGACAAGGATCCCAAATTTGTGCGTGGCAACTTCTGCAGTGTCATCCGCAACTCTGGCTGGGGCGCCTGAGTTAGTCCATCCCAACTACCCAATAACATGGGGGGTAGCGTCATCGATGTCGGCCTGACACGTCCCCGTTATCCAGGGATGGGAAAATCCATCATGAGCTAAGCGTCCTCGAACGACGCGGCGCCTGCGAGCACAGGCATTAACCTCCGCTGGCTTAGGTTTCCTGCGTCCGCAGTTCTGGCATTTCTACTTGGATACCTTGGCCAAGTCTGGGGACTGAAAAGGAGGACTGCATAACCTTTTGAACCATTCACATAAGCGGATCATGATCGAACTCAGGACGTGGCCCGCTCTTTGAGAACGCCGATCACCGCAGAGAGGGCTTTGGTCTGCTGACGGCGGCTCGGGTAGTAGAGGAAGAATCCCGGATAAGGCTGGCACCAGTCTTCCAGGACACGCACGAGCTTGCCTTCCTCAACATAGGGATTCACTGCATGTTCCGAGAGGAATACAAAGCCAACTCCGTCCAGCGCGGCACGAAGTACAAACTCCTCGTCCTCGACAATCAAGGGACCATTGACGGCGATGGACAACGAACGCCGCCCCTTCTCGAACTCCCAGCGGTAGGGCCCTGCTGTACCGTGCCGAAAGTTAACACAGCGATGCTGGAGAAGATCACGCGGCACTTTCGGTTTCGTTCTGGATTTCAGATACTCGGGCGAGGCCACAATGGCGGGCCTGTAATCGTGGCTGATGCGGACAGCGATCATGTCTTTCTGGATGTATTCGCCGAAGTGAATGCCCGCGTCGAAACCCTCGGCGACGATATCGCGACGGCTGTCGTCAGACGTGATGTCGAGAAGAATGTCGGGATAGCGTCGACTGATTTCACCGAGCTTTGGCGCGATGACCGAAGTTGCCAGACGTGGAACAAGCAGCCGAACTCGCCCTACTGGCTTACCCCGATTGCTCGATACAGCCTGAAGGCTTTCGCCCACTTCGTTCAGGGCCGGTCGCAACCGCTCCAGCAATTGCTCTCCTGCTTCGGTCAGGGAGACACTTCGCGTTGTCCGCGCGATTAGGCGTACACCAAGCCCCTCTTCCAGGGCACGTATCGCGTGACTCACCGCCGAGGGCGAAACACCCAGTCGCTTGGCAGCCTTGGTGAAGCCCCTCTCTTCTGATACAGCGAGAAACGTAGCGAGCGTGTTAAAGTCCGTCGGCATCATTTGTGAATTGTATTCACAACCGCATGCAACTTCATATCGCTATCCAGAACTATCCCAGGGTCATCTTAGTAAATGCAGGTACGAAGGAGAGCAAGCATGCCGCATATCGTGGCGAAACTTTGAACCGCGTGGCATACACACCCATTGGGCCAAACGCTCATAGTGACCGCGGGCTGTGGCTGGGCACAGCGCGACGGCGGCCCGATTGAAGACATGCATCCCCGTGACGTTGTATGGTTCGCTCCCAACGAGAAGCATTGGCATGGAGCCACACCCACAACCGCAATGACTCACATCGCCATTCAGGAAAAGAAGGACGGCAAAGTTGTGGAGTGGATGGAGCATGTGTCCGACGAGGAATATCAGCGTTAGCAAGGAAGGGGAACTCCGATCATAGCCGCAGAAACAAAACAGTCTTCGGACGGCCCGGCGGTTCGTACAGCGAACTGGAGTGCCGTCGGCTCGATGGCAATGTGTGTAGGCTTGCTCATCGCAGCCGAGTTTATGCCGGTGAGTCTCTTAACGCCCATTGCCCACGACCTGCACGCAAGCGACGGCATGGCTGGTCAGGCAATCTCCATCTCGGGATTGTTTGCCGTTCTTACCAGCCTGTACATAGCCACCTTCGCGGCTCGTTACGACAGGCGGCATGTACTGGTGGGACTGACCGCGCTCATGCTCCTGTCTCTCTTTTTGATTGCCCTAGCGCCGAACTTTCTGGTGCTGATGGCGGCACGAGCGATGCTGGGTGTGGTCATCGGTGGTTTCTGGTCGCTTGCCACGGCGACAGTGATGAAGCTCGTGCCGGAAGAGTCCGTCGCCAAAGCTCTCGGCGCGGTCTACATGGGCAACGCGCTGGCAACAGCGTTTGCAGCTCCGATTGGAAGTTACCTCGGCGGCATCATCGGCTGGCGCGGCGTGTTTTGGGCGCTGGCCCCCTTAGGGGCGATTACGATGCTCTGGCAGTGGTTCAGCCTGCCGAGTATTCCGCCGCAAGCCCCCAGCCCCATAGGCAAGCTCTTCTCCCTGTTGAAACGTCGCAATGTTGCGTTCGCAATGGTCGGGGTCATGCTGAGTTTCGCCGGGGCCTTTACAACGTTCACCTATCTGCGCCCCTTTCTGGAGACCCGTACTCACGTCACTCTGACGCAGCTCTCCTTGCTGCTGTTGGCGCTCGGTTCGGCTGGGTTCATCGGGACCTCAGCGGGAAGCGCACTAACAAAACGCCATTTGTATCTCATGCTGGGTCTCTTGCCGGTGCTTCTGGCTGTCGTAACGGGCTGTTTGCTGCTGGTCCAACACCAGCTCTGGCCTGTGGCTGTTGCGATGTTTGCTTGGGGCGCGATCAACTCTGCCATACCCGTCTGCTGGTCCACTTGGCTCTCCCAGGGTGTGCGAGACGAGCCGGAAAGCGGTGGTGGCCTCATGGTCGGTGCGATTCAGCTTTCCATTATGTCCGGTGGAGCATTAGGCGGAGTGTTGCTAGATCGGTGGACGGTAACAGCAACGTTCATTGCGGCATGCGTACTTCTCTTGCTTGCCGCGTGCTTCGTTGGCAATGGACACAGGTTGAGACCAAGCCAGAACTAACTAAAGATGTGAAAGCGTCTTTGAATAGAAGACTATTATTGCGTTGCCGATTGGTGCGGACGATCGCTACGCTCGCCCAGAAGTTGGGATCAAGCAAGGACGTGCAGGGCGTCATGCGGCATGAGAGGACGGACACGACGGAGAATATCTACCAGCAGATTCTTCTCCCAAGCGTGCGTACCACTCTGGATGCGATCCATGCGAAGTTGTCGAAGAAGGAAGGACTGGCCCCGGTTCCTAATCCGGATGGGCCCTCAGCACCGGTTACCGCCGCAATGCCGGACGCAAGCAAAGACGACGTGATCGTGATGCCAGCTGTGAGAGCAGAGGAGGATCCAGACCGATCAGGAAACTGCGCCTGCGAAGCCGGTTCGTGGAGTGGTTTTGAAATTTGCCCCTAAGTTGCCCACTAGGGAGAGAGGAGGTACTTCTAAATGCTTGAAATGATTGGTGGACCTGATCGGGATCGAACCGATGACCTCTTCCATGCCATGGAAGCGCGCTCCCAGCTGCGCCACAGGCCCACTTGTTTCTAAGCATATCGTGTTTCGACCCACTCGTAAACTCAGCAGTTTCATTCGGTGATCCGGTTGATGGGCAGATCGCATCCTACTACAGGTGGCAAGGAGGTTGATATGTCAGAGACTACATGGTCACCACTACAAAAGTGGAGAACGCGGCGAACTGGATGTGGCCGAGCGGAATGCTCTTCCTGACAGCGCCTTTGCATTCCATCGCTGAGGAAGGAGCCTCTGCTTAACGCGCCATGCGACGACATAAATTTCCTCAATGAAACCAACTTTCCAACTTCAAATCCTGTTTCGCAGAGTAGCCTGTTGCTGGCAGTAACCCAGTACATTTTGGTCAGACTAAAGGAGTGGAGATTTCATGGCAGCGAAATTTGTCATTAAGAAGACATCGGATGGGCAGTTCCGTTTCAATCTAAAGGCTGGCAACGGAGAGACCATTCTCACCAGCGAATCGTATGTTGCGAAGGCAAGCGCGGAGAATGGTATCGAGTCGGTACAGAAAAATGCACCACTCGATGAACGCTATGAGCGCTTTGTGGATAAGGGTGGCCATCCACGTTTTAATCTGAAGGCAGCCAACCACCAGATCATCGGCAGCAGCGAAGGCTACAACAGTGAGTCTGCGCGCGAAAACGGCATTGAATCGGTGAAGAAGAATGCATCGATCGCCGTGATCGACGACGAAACAGAAGCTTAGTTCTCTACCAATCCATTACGGGGTGCGGCGTTTGTATACGGCGCACCCTGCGTACTTTTTGAGGAGCACTCATGCGTATTTCAGCAAGCCTTCTGCTTGCCTATGTATCCTTTGCAACTGTTGCAGCCGCACAGCAGGCAGCCTATCTGAATCCCGCGCTCACGCCGGAACAACGTGCGGCCGATCTTGTAAGCCGCATGACTCTGAGCGAAAAAGCGGGGCAGATGGTGAACGCCGCCGCCGCGATTCCAAGGCTGCAAGTGCCTTCATACAACTGGTGGAACGAAGGTCTGCATGGCGTTGCTCGCTCCGGTTACGCCACCATGTTTCCGCAGGCCATCGGCATGGCCGCCACGTGGGACGCACCGCTGATGAAGAGCTTTGGCGACGTAGTATCGACCGAAGCACGCGCCAAGAATAACAACGCGCTGGCACACGACAATCACGACATCTATTTCGGACTTACCTTCTGGTCGCCCAACATGAATATCTTTCGCGATCCTCGCTGGGGCCGCGGACAGGAGACCTATGGCGAAGACCCGTACCTGACCGGCCAGCTTGGTGTGAATTTCATTGAAGGCTTGCAGGGGAACGATCCAAAATACTTCAAGACGATCGCTACACCGAAGCACTTTGCCGTGCACTCAGGACCGGAAAATGTCCGTCACAAGTTTGATGTGGAGCCGTCGCGCCACGACCTTTGGGACACCTATCTGCCGCAGTTTCGTGCAGCCATGGTGGATGCCAAAGCCGACTCGATCATGTGCGCCTACAACAGGCTGGACGGCATACCCGCATGCGGCAGCAAGCTGCTGCTGGAAGATATTCTGCGCAAGGACTGGAAGTTCACCGGCTACGTTACATCCGACTGCGGCGCGATTGACGATTTCTTCCGCAGCTACGGCCACAAGACCGATCCTGACGTGCTCCACGCCGATCGCACTGCGCTGCTGGGCGGCACGGACATGAACTGCGGCAACACCTATAAGAAGCTGGACGAAGCAGTAAAGGCCGGGTTGGTGAAGGAATCCGACATTGACACAGCCGTGCGCCGACTGTTCGAAGCACGTATACGGCTTGGGCTTTTTGATCCTCCATCGACGGTGCCCTATGCACAGATTCCGTTCAGCGAGGTGAACTCGACTGCCCATGCTGCCATAGCGCGTCGTGCTGCCGACGAATCCATGGTGCTGCTGAAAAACGACGGCATTCTGCCACTGGTTCCCGGAAGATTCAAAACCATCGCTGTCGTTGGTCCAAACGCTGCATCGTTGATCTCGCTTGAGGGCAACTACCAGGGCATTGCACGCGAACCGCAACTGCCGGTGGACGCCATTCGATCTGCGCTTAAGGGCACAAAAATTGTGTACGCGGCAGGCTCTCCTTATGTGGAAGGCTTCTCGCTGCCCGTGGCGCGCACTATGCTGCACACGGCCAAAGGTTCAACCGAGCAGGGATTGAAGGCCGAATACTTTGCCAGCGACAACCTGAGCGGCACGCCCGCGCGCGTGCGCGTCGACCCCGAGATTGACTTCGACTGGAATGGCGTAAACGCCGTTGCCGACACGCACGACAATTCACCCGCAGGATTTTCCGTGCGATGGAGCGGCGCACTCAGCGCACCCGCTGCCGGAACCTACGAATTCACACTGAAGACAGGTCGTTGCCGCGGTTGCTCAACGCACCAGGCGTATCGAGTATTCGTTGACGGAAAACAGGTGGCGGCATCGGATCCAATCGCTGCAATACCGAATGCTGCACAAGGCCCGGTAAACGGCACCACCGGCCTACCCGAACGCGAACTGCCACAGAAGCCCGGCATCTTCAGCGTGAGCTTTGCATCGGCACAGGATGAGCACGATATCCGCATCGAGTTCGAACGCACCGCCGCTCGCTTTGGTTCGGGCATTCGGCTGGAGTGGACACCGAAGCCGGAACTCCTGCTGCCCGAAGCTCTGACCGCAGCGAAACAATCGGACGCCGTGATCGCCATGCTTGGCCTGTCGCCCGATCTGGAAGGTGAGGAGATGCCGGTGAAGCTCGCAGGTTTTGCCGGCGGTGACCGTACCAGCATCAACCTGCCCGCATCGCAGCAGGCGTTGCTGGAGCAGCTTATCGCTACGGGCAAGCCGCTGATCGTGGTGCTGCTCAACGGCTCTGCACTGGCCGTGAATACCGCCGCGCAGAACGCCAATGCGTTGCTCGAAGCGTGGTATCCAGGCGAAGCCGGTGCCGCCGCCATCGCCGATACTCTTATCGGTCGCAACAATCCATCGGGCCGCCTGCCCGTCACTTTCTACGCAGCAGACAGTGATCTGCCGGAGTTCACCGACTACTCCATGAAGAACCGCACCTATCGCTACTTCAGCGGAACACCGCTGTATGCTTTCGGTTACGGCCTGAGCTATACAAACTTCACCTACTCCGGGCTGAAGCTCTCCACGCAAAACCTGCGCGCTGGCGACACTCTAAAGGCCGAGGTCACAATTAAAAACACCGGCAAGCGAGCAGGCGAGGAGGTGGCACAGCTCTACCTGCTGCCGCCGCCGGAGGGCAACGGAGGACTCTCGCCAAAGAAGCAGCTTCAGGCCTTCCAGCGCGTTTCGCTCAAGCCGGGTGAGTCGCGCCGCATCGCTTTTACTCTGGCTCCGCGTGATCTATCTGAGGTAGACGCCGAAGGAACACGAGCCGTGCAGCCGGGCAAATACGTCATCGCCATCGGCGGTTCGCAGCCCGGCGATCCGCACGCCGTCACCGTGCCCGTAACCCAAAGCTTCCAGATAGAAGGCACGCAACCCTTACCGCATTAATCTCAAAATCACACCAGAAATATCGCGCCGTCATACCCTGTGAATAACCACGAAATGACTTCGGCAGGATTGGTGGCGCGGTGTCTTTCGGCCATTCGCGATACCATTGGAATGTCGGGAAAAATACAGACTACGGCGGCCTCCTGTTACCGATGGCCGTGCTGAAAAGATCAGGGACGATACATGGCAATTGCTTTGAACTCAACATTGGTTGAAGGTGTGAAGAAGGCCGCAGAAGACGCGGGGCTGGTACTGCTGGATGCGCAGGAATCCACTGGATTCAACGGCATTCCCACGGAAAAGTACGTGCTGGCACTGGCGTCTTCTCCCGAGGGCAAAACCTTTACGCTGGAGCTGGACGCCGGCTTTGACCTGAGCGCGCCGAAACTCGCACAGCCCGTGCATGCCTACTTGGCCGACGCGGCCAGGCGACTGGTCAATCCGCGCCCCGATGTTCTGGTAACGCTCGGAGGCCTGCCCATCAGCTTCCAGAACTGGCAGTGGCCCTTCCATCGTTCCATCAGCGGCGCAGACTCATTCGTGGTTCACGGCGGCGTTGCTCTGGAAGACGGCAAAACACCCGCCGATCAGCAACTGAAAGCCAAAGTCTCCGCCAGCATGACCGTAACCTTTGCCGAAGTTGTGGCCGCTCCGGAACAACCTTTCGCGGAAGAGTTCATCTATAACGCGGTGCGCAAAATCCTTGACCAGGGACAGATGGAACTGACCAAGAGCGGTGGCAACCGCCAGGTTGTTCCTGTGACCACGCGCTACTACTCCGCCAAGCAGAACCGCTTCATCTTCAACGACACCACCGAACAGCAGCGCGCTGATTTCCTGTTGAGCAAGGTGTACTGGACCAGCGGCGTACTGGGCAATGGAGCACCGGTGTGGATCGCCGATCCACGCGATGCGGAGTACCTGAACACCACCGTTGACGCACTGAAGAAGACCGCCGAATCCCTGGCCAGCGAAGGCATTCTCCAGCTTGATCCGAAGTTCGAATACGCGTCGAGCACCGAGCCGCTGATGAGCCACGCCGCGCAGTACGAGCACGAACTACAGGACGCACTCGACTTCACCCGCCCCAGCTTTAACGAAGAGATGCGCTCAGGCCACACCAACATGTAAACCCGGACAATGTTGATCAGCAGAGGGCAGCCCGCAAAGGCTGCCCTTTTTCTCGTCCATGATCTACCAAGGAATTTCTTCGCTTACGCAAATGGCGTAACCTTTTTACATGGCATTGAACGCGGTCATCGTGGACGACGAGGCACTGGCACGGCGCGAACTTCGCTACCTGCTGGAGCGCGTGGGCGATGTCGAGATTGTGGCCGAAGCCTCCAACGGACTGGAAGCCGTGACCACCGTGCAGGAGCATCGCCCGGACGTAGTCTTCATGGACGTGCAAATGCCCGGTCTCGACGGCTTTGCCGTGCTGCGTCGCCTGATGGAAGACCGTTCCGCACGCATGCCAACAGTGATCTTCGCCACCGCGTTCGATCAGTACGCCGTACGTGCGTTTGAGGTCAACGCCATCGACTATCTGCTGAAGCCCTTTGAAGAGAAACGCATTGCACTGGCTGTCGAAAAAGCGCGCATGCGTCTCGTCTCTGAATCGACCGCAACTAACGCCACTACGACGGAGGCACCAACCGAAGCCACACCACAGGCCAGTGCCGAAGAACGTTTGGAAAGCCTGTTGAAGCTGTTGGAAGAACAGGCGCAACAAGCGGCAACGGCTCCAAAAGCACGTTCAGGCAAGGTCGTCGTGCGGTCCGCGCAACGTCTGCTGCTGGTGGATCAACGCGAGATTTGCTTCGCATCCATCGAAGAAGGAGCCATCTCCGTGGTCACTCCCACGCTTGAAGGCATGAGCAATGTGCGTACGTTGGAAGAACTACAGGACCAACTCGATCCTGAGACCTTCTGGCGCGTGCATCGCAGCTTCCTCGTAAACATTCAGCACATTCGCGAGGTTGTGCCGTGGTTCAAATCCAGCTACCTGCTGCGCATGGACGACCGCAAACACACCGAGATTCCCGTGGCACGCGCACAGGTAAAACGCCTGCGCGAACTCTTCAACTTATAGGTTGTATCTCCACTGACTCACGGGTGCCCCACTTCTCGTTTTTGAGATGTGGGTTTGCAGGATGTCAGAGTGGTTTCCCTCTTTGCTCTCGCTGTACACGTCCACAATACTGCTCTAAACCGCATCAGAACCGCGCACATAATCGCCGCTCTTGCCCCCGGATTTGCGCAGCAGAACCACCTCGCGAATACGAATCCCTTTATCCAAAGCCTTGGTCATGTCGTAGACTGTGAGCGCCGCAACCGCAGCGGCGGTCATCGCTTCCATCTCTACACCAGTACCCGCAACAGTTGCCGCCGTTGCACGAATACGCACACCTCCACCCGTCTTCAACAACTCTGCCGGATGCACGATGGTCGCTTCCACATCCACAAACGAGAGCGGCAACGGGTGACACATGGGTATCAAATCAGCTGTCTTCTTCGCTGCAATAATGCCCGCAAAACGTGCTACCTCCAACGGGTTTCCCTTCGGATTCTGCGGCAATGCAGCGAGCACGTCCGCATGCAATTCCACAAACGCCTCGGCCACGGCCTCACGCCGCGTGGGTTTCTTATCGCTCACGTCCACCATGTGCGCTTCGCCCGATTCGTTGTAGTGCGACAGCTTGCGGCTCACAGGTCTTCTCCTCGATTCAACGCCAATCCCAGCATTAACACAGCGGTATCCACCGCCAGCCACATCATCCACTGACGCTTTTCAATGTGAATCAGAAAGTAGTGACTCTCCACAATCAGCAACGCCACCACCAGCGCAGGCACAATCACGGCGGCTCCAATCAACATCTTTCCCAGGCGTGTACGCGTACTCATGTGTTGAGCCTAGAGCATTTTTCGCCAAGACGTACAGGGAAGCTGTTCTTGAATTTGCATGCCTTTTGTCACGCAACATTTGCACTAAGAGGAGAAACTAACGAACCAGCACCTTTACAAGCATGCCCGGTGTAAGTATCTCCACATCCTCAGGCACAACCATGTAACAATTTGCACGCGCGTTGCCGTTCAAATCGCCCGAGCTTTTCCATCCAGACAGCTTTACTTCAACCGAATGCAGAGAAGATCTAAGACACGCAGGCAAAAACCGCGTCAGTCCTGCATGCACCTTCACCATCTCTGTTAACTCGGCCAGCATAAATCGCGGTTGCGCGTTCACTTCTCCGGCAAGTGCTCGCAACATCGGCATGGCAAACAACAGCGCTGTTACCTGCGTGGATACAGGGTTGCCCGGCAGGCCAAAGATCCACTGCTCTTGCCGCATTTCATTCGCGGCGATACGTGCAAACACAACCGGTTTACCCGGCTGCATCATTACACCTGCGAAGAAAAACTCTGCTCCAAACTCCTGCAAAACCTTTTTCACCAGGTCGTACTTCCCTACCGAAACACCGCCTGTCATCAGCAGCATCTCCGCATCGTGTGAGGAAGCAATGCGTTCGCGCAGGGATTCACATATATCAGAAGCCACATCCAGCACTATTGGCTCGCCACCATTGTCACGTACCATTGCCGCCAGCATGTGCGCACTGCTGTTGCGTATCTGGTGCGTTGCAGGCCGCTCATCCACACGCACAAGTTCGTCGCCCGTAGACAGAATCGCCACACGCGGTTTTCCATATACTCGCAGTGAGGATGCACCTACTGTAGCCACAAGCGCAATCTCCGCGGGCGTCATGCGCACGCCACTGTGCAGCAATACATCTCCGGCACGCGCTTCCTGTCCCCGTGGAACAATGTTTTCGCCTGTCTTTACTGCGCATTCCACATGGAAGGTGATGCTGTCATCCGCAGCATCCACATGCTCCAGCATCACGACAGCGTCCGCACCGGCAGGCACAGGTGCACCGGTCATAATCTCCACTGCTTCGCCTGCTTGCAACGCATCGCCACGCCACACATCGCCCGCGCGGATTGTGCCGATCACTTTGCGCGTACCAGTATCCGGAGCACGCACAGCATACCCATCCCGGGTAGAGCGCGGAAATGGCGGCTGATCGCGGTCCGCCACAACGTTTTGCGCAAGCACACGCGAGAGAGATTGATCGAGTGCAATCAGCTCATCGTGTTGCCTGCGTGGTGCGTCTCGCAGTAGTGCAATCTTCTCCGCAACAACATGCAATGCGCTCTGGCACGAGATCAGGCTCATCAGCATAACCACCTAAACGCTTAGGAGTTCACGAGCCGCCGCGCGACCATCGCGAATTAAATCCGGCAGCCCAACACCGCGATAGCCATTGCCCAGCAGATGCAATGCTCCCACATGCTCTACTCGCGTCTGCAATTCGCGCATGCGATCCAGGTGTCCAACCTCATACTGCGGCAGCGAATTCGGCATGCGGCGCGCGAATGCAATCGCTGGTTCAGGCAGCGGCCCCAGCACCTTTTCCATCTCCCAAGTTGCTGCCGCAATGATCACATCATCACTCTGGCTATACAAATCTTTGGCCTGTGAACCTCCAAAGAATGCGCGTAGCGACTTACCACCTTCAGGCACACGGCAGGAAAACTTCTGGTCAGAGAACGTGCCTGCCAACAGCGTGCAATCCTCACCATCGGGCGAGAGAAATCCAAATCCCTGCGGCACTTTCGGCGCGTTCTCCGCTGCGTATCCGAAGCCAACAATAATGGCTGAGCTTGTAGGCTGCTGCACCAGTTCCGCCATCCTCGCATTCACTGTGCTCACAAGACGCGACGCAGCATCCACCGGCAAAGCAACCATCAGATGGTCGAAAGCTTCGCTATTCACAAGCCATCCGCTCGATGTGCGTTGCAGGCTGCTTACTTCGCAGTTCAATCGCAAAGAAGATGCGGGTAGCGATGCCACCGTGCGATCGATCAAAGTTCCCATGCCCGACTTCAACGAAGTAAACACCGGCGCAGGCGGACGATTGCCGCGTGCAACGCGTTTCGCCTTCAGTCCAAGGATCAACGAACCGTATTCACGCTCCATCTGCACAAAAGCAGGCATCACTGCGCGCGCACTCAACTGGTACACATTGCCACCGAAGACACCGCCCAGCAGCGGCGCGCCAATTACACGCAGAACCTCTCCGCCAAAGTGCCGCTCTACAAAACTCGCAACCGATTCATCACGATCAGGAGTAGCAGCCTTCAACTCATCCGCACGCTGCTCTTCGCGCTGATATGCAATGCGAGCCTCTTCGCTGAACAGCGGCGACTCCATCACCACACGCACATCTTCCGGCACCATCATGCGCATGTTGTCCGGCATGGGCAGTAGCTGTCCTTGCTGTAAAACCCACGTGATGCGTTCGTGATCGTTCGACAAAATCAATTCGTCTTCCAGACCAAGTTCAATAGCAAGCTCACGTGCCCAGGGCTTTTCCGTCACCCATCCATCCGGACCGCATTCGATGACGAATCCGTCCTTGCGCAGCGTTGCAACGATGCCGCCAAGACGATCTGTCTTTTCAAAGAGTGTGAACGAGTGGCCGGTGCGATGCAGTTCATGCGCAGCAGACAAGCCCGCAATGCCGCCGCCTACAATGGCAACACGCTTCATCGCCGTTACCCCGCAGCCTGTTCTTCCACAGGGGCAAGTACGACCACTACTTCAGCGCACGTCTCTTCCTTCGTAGGCATATGTACCGGCACACTGCGTGTGCCTCTGCGTGCAAGATCGGCAAGCGCACCAATCAGTGTGGGCGAATCGTTCAGACTCTCAGGACGCGAAAGCGTGATGCCAAGTTCTGCTGCAAGCTTCTGGAATGCAATGTCGATGTCGTACAGAATCTCCACGTGATCGCAGAGGAACCCAATCGGCTGCAACACCACATGCTCGTAGCCGTTGTCGCGCAGGGCTTTCAAAGTATCTTCCACGCTGGGCCCTATCCACGGCCCACCGCTCACACCCTGCGATTGGAAACAGAAGTACCAATCGTTGTCTGCAATTTGTTCGCTGAGTTCCTGTGCGACTAATGCAGCCGTTGCCTTGCTCTCCACCGCATACGTATCTGCTTCGGTGGTCAGCAACATGCCATGGTGCTCGCTCGGCTTCGATTGAATGGTGCGGCATGGCACGGAGTGAGCCGTAAAGAGAACGGCTATCTTCTTCTGCTGTGGTGCAGCTTCAAGCGCCTTGCGCAGCTTCTCGGCAAACGCACGAATCAGCAGCGCATGCTCACTCCAGCCCGCAACAAAATGAATCTCGAAGGCGCCAGCCGCTGCATCTTCCAACGCACGTCGATACAAGCCCACACTCGTGCGCGAGTTCTGCGGAGCAAGACAGATAGCGCGCAAACGCTTCACACCATCGAGCTTCATCTGCGCAACTACGTCAGCAATAAACGGCTTCCAGTTGCGCATGCCAACATAGACCGGCACCTCCAGCCGTTCGCGCAGTAGTTCGCCTTCACGCAGAGTCCAGCGCGTAAGGTGAGCGCCCTCTGCTGTCGTCTCATCCTTCAAGCCGATGGCAGCATAGCGCTCCTGCAACTCATGCACTACGTGCGGCGGAACGCCACGCCCGCCCGTCACCAGCTTGAGATACTCATCCATCTCACCCAATGCATCGGGCGTGCCATGCGCGAGCAGAAGAATCGCGTCGAAGTGTTCCGGCTCCGGCTGCTCCACCGGAGGAGCGGCCATGGCCGCCGTAATCTGCTCTTCATGGCTGACCGCGTACTCGGCTAGCACACGCTCTTCTCCCTTTACCGGCGCGACTTCTGTAGGCGGCTCGATAAGCTCAAGCTTCTCCGCAGCCAACCCGATAAGAAAGAACGGCAGATCACGCAGGTTCATCGCGCGCTCATCTCCTTCACCCAGCGGCTGACAGCAATCACGTTCTCCACCGGTGTTCCCGGCACAATGCCATGCCCCAGGTTGAAGATGTGGCCGGGACGATTCGCTGCCGCATCCAGCACATCTTTCACTCGCTGCTTCAACACATCGTGCGGCGCGAACAGCGCAATCGGATCAAGATTTCCCTGCACACCGCAGGCATCGCCCGCTAGCTTCCAGCCTTCATCCAGAGGCACGCGCCAATCCAGTCCCAGCACATCGGCACCGGTTTCACTCATCGTGCTCAACAGCGACGCCGTATCCACACCAAAGTAGATCACCGGCACACCCAGAGCCTTCACACGCTGCACCAGGTCGCGCGTGTATGGCAGCACAAACTCGCGGTAGTCGTTCACTGCCAGCGCACCGGCCCAGCTATCGAAGATCTGAATCACATCTGCGCCAGCCTGCACTTGCTGCGCGGCATACTCTGCCAGCACGGTGTTCAGCTTCTCCATCAGCAGTTGCCACGCAGAGATGTCCGAATACATCAGCCGCTTCATCTCCACGTAGTTGCGCGACGATCCGCCTTCAATCATGTAGCTGGCCAATGTAAACGGAGCACCGATGAAGCCGATGATGCCCAGACGATCGCCGTCGGCACGTGGAGCCGCAAAATGGCTGCGTACCTTTTCAATCGCCTTTGCCACGTAGATCAATTCGTCGGCACGGTCTGTGCGCAAAGCTTCAATCTGTTCGCGTGTGCGAATCGGCTTGTGCACCACCGGACCTTCGCCATTTACAAACTCAAAGTCGAGTCCCATGGGCGTGAACGGCAGCAGCAGATCGGCAAAGATGATCGCTGCGTCTACATCCAAACGCTCGGCTGCGGTGATCGTCACCTCCGCCGCGATCTCCGGCGTGCGACAGATGTCGAGTAGCGAATACTGCTTGCGCACAGTCATATATTCCGGCATATAACGGCCCGCCTGGCGCAGAAACCACACCGGCGTACGATCCACCTGCTGACGCAGACACGCACGCACAAAACGGCTGTCCGTTGCGGCCGCTGCAACTCGTTTCGACGTTTCGATAACTATAGAAGTGTCTGCCATTACGCCGTCGGAGCCACGTATTCCTTGGGCAGCTCGCCACCCGATCCGTAGAAGAACTCGTTCATCTGTTCGACCAGGAATTCCTGTGCCTGCGGTGTCCACGGCTGTAGACGGTATTCGTTCAGCAGCATCTTCTGCCGCTCAATCCATTCGTCCCACGCCTTCTTGCTGACGGTGTTGTAGATCTTGTTGCCGAAATCCGAATCGAAGGGCGGCTCGTCCAAGCCCTGCAACTCCTGCTTGTACTTCGCGCAGAAAACCATGTGTGCCATTGCGAAACCTCAAACTTTCTACCTTAAGCATTTTAACTGGCCACACGATTTACGAGGCAGGCGGACAATCCTCAGCCTGTTATCCATCGTCGATGAACAGGACACACCAAGAAAACGGGCCGCAAATGCGACCCGCCGTGGAAGAACATCGAATAAGCCTAGCGCCAGTAGCCTTCGCGCCAGGACCAGCCGCGGGGACCATGCACCCATCGCCCCTGAACCCAGTAGGCACGGGGACGCGGAGGCGCCATATAGCCGCCGGGCACCCATACGTAACGCGCTCCATCCCAACGCTGATAGCCCGCACGCCATGCCCATCCGGGACGCGGCGCTGGAGGACGGCGCTCATACATGGGACGCGGTGGTCTTACCCGCACATACTGGGCGCCCGCAAGAGATGGTGCAAATGCCGTACCCACCATAGCCGCCGCAAGCAACATCGTGGAAATATGTTTCATCGTCCTCACCCTCTTCTGGCTCGCGACTACAGGTTCATTCGCCGACCGTAGACCGAACCACGATTCGTTGGGATAGACACAGACCAACCGCCTGAAGTTGCGTGGTGACAAAGGAAAAATTCACACACCATATCTTGCCCACAGGGAATCAGTCGCAAACTGCTTTATTGCAAAGATTCTGCCGTATACAACTGCGTCTATACACAACATCAAGGTTCATAGCGGGAACAAAGTGATAGTGATGCGGTGTCTATAGCTTCAGAGTAAGCGAGAGCACTCTGAAGGTCATCCGCCGACGGATGAGCAAAACTCACACCAGTGGCTGATGGCCCCATTGCATCGGAGAGCTTTACAGCCGTACCTTTAAAGGAGCAGGTTGGATGAGTGGTGCGGCGGTGTTAGATCCGGTAACTGGCATGATCGGCAGCTTGACGGACGCAGGTGGATACACTGCGGCCCGGCCCGAACTGCGCGCGGAAGAAGTCGCCATGGTTCATGCTCTGCAGGCAGGGTCGGAGGAAGCCTTCTCCCAACTCATTGCGCAGTACAGCGCACCGTTGTTTTCCCTGCTGACGCGCTCGCTGGCCGACCCATCGGACGCAGCCGACGTAACGCAGGATGTCTTCATTAAAATTTTCCGCTCCATCGGCAGTTTCCACGGCGACAGCAGCCTGCGCACATGGATCTACCGCATCGCCATGCACGAGGCTTCCAACCGCCGCCGCTGGTGGGTTCGCCATAAAAAGGCCGAAGTCACCATCGACAACGATACGGCCGACGACGACGGCGAGTTGAACTTCTCCCTGCGCGAAACACTGGCTGACCATCGCGAATCGCCCTACGAGAGCGCACGCCAGGCGGAGTTGCGAACACTGGTGGAAGATGCTCTGCGCGAGGTGCCGGAGAGCTTCCGTACCGTGGTCATCCTGCGCGAAATCGAAGGCATGGCCTACGACGAGATTGCAGAGATTCTGAGTATCAACATCGGGACCGTAAAGAGCCGATTACTGCGCGGACGAGCGGCCCTGAGAGCCAGCCTGGGCGCACGTCTTCCCGAATTTGCACAGTCCGCGCCCCAAAAGATGCCCGCCAGCGCATCGCGCACCACCGGCGCATCATCCAAGGAGGCGCGATGAGTTTTCTTTCCAACGCATTGGAACGTGTGCGCGAACACATCAGACCAGGTAAACCTGCAAAGGGTGCATTCGATGAGCTGAGCTTTGAACGCTCGCTCACGGATAATGCGCTGCGCAGGCTGGCACCGTCCGCAGCCCCCAGGGATCTGGCTCTCCGCATCCGGCTGGCGATCTCGCACGAACGTGTCCGCGCCCAGCACAACTGGGTTTCGCGCATGCACGATCGCGCCGAGCTTTTCTGGGACAACACCGTTCGCCCCATGGCCGTGCAGGTCGTTGTGGCCACAGTGGCACTGGTTGCTGTAACCGGGGGCGCGCTGATGCTGAGCGGCCTTGCTCCGCAGCAGGCCGTTGAGGCCAACGACGAACCCCTGGCGGGTTTTTCGGCACCCAGATACATGTGGTCTGCCGTGGACACCGCTCCCCTGGCCAGCACCAACGAGGCACCGTTGATCGTAAAGGCGATGATCGACGCCAAGGGCCGCATCTACGACTACAAAGTGCTCTCCGGCGCGACCGATGAACGCACCTCGCAGGCATTGCAGCAGCGCATGCTGACCAGCGTCTTCAAACCGGCCCGCGTCTTCGACCAGCCGGTGCGCGGCAGCATCCTGCTCACCTTCGGCGATATCGTGGTGCGCGGCTAGGCTACTCCAAGGGCAGGTTTTACGGATTTCTGCTACCCGTTTTCTTTGCAGGAAAACGGCGTAAACGGCAGTGGCTTTCCCTACACTCTGGCGGAAAATGCTTTAGACTCAGCGATTGGAGCAATATCAGAGATACTGCTCTGGTACACCTTTCGCTGAGGTTCGTCGAACTCCCGTGCGACTTTTCTTTCGTTTTGCTTCCGGCTTTGTAGTCTCCACGCTGATGCTTACCGCGTCTGGCCTGTATGCACAGCGCCCATCGTCATCTTCTTCCTCATCGTCGTCGGCACCCGATCAGGAGGACGAACGTCCTTCGTCCACGGTGATTCCCCGCCGCGTGGAGCAGACAGGTTCCGCCGTTTCACTTGAAACCAGCGAAACCATGTACATGATGGCGGCTGGTCTAAACACCTGCGGCTACGACAACGGACTGGACAGTTCATTGCCCGTCCGCAACGCGATTCGCGCGGAGATCAACGCGGCCATCGAGCGCTCGGTCGACGTACGCCAGAGCCAGATTGCGCTCTGCAAATACATCGAGTCGCACCAGCAGCCGGGCGCGCAAAACCTGGCGCAATACATCTCGCTGGCTCTCTTCCTGTCGCCACCGCCGGAGTTGCAGCTCTCCGTCAGCGAAGGCGATCTTTCGCCCGATGCGGGACAAGTGGTGGGTGTGCTGCCACTGCTGCAGGACTTCGCTCAAAAAGCCGGACTGCACAACATCTTCGTGCGCCACCGCGCCGAATACGAAGCCGTGGCCGAGCAGGTTCACGACGCGATGACCCGCCTCCTTCTGGAGACAAACGCCTACCTGCACCAGCCGGTCAGCGTATACGACGGCCGCCGTTTCCTTGTCCTGGTGGAGCCGATGCTCAGCCCGCAGGCCGTGAATGCACGCATTTATGGCTCGGATTATTTCGTGGTAACAGCTCCGGCAAAACTTGCCGCCGACGCATCCGACAAGTCCTCGTACGGCTCCCGCATCTCCCTGAACTCGCATGCCGGTGGTCTGCAGATGGACCAGATCAAACACATCTACCTGCTCTACCAGGTGGACCCGATCATCTACGCCCACGCCAGCGCCACCAATCGCCTGTTGCCGGTGCTGAAGGTAATCCAGGATGCGCCTATCGACTTCGCCTACAAGAACGACGTAGTTGCCTTCATGACCGAATGCCTGGTGAAGGCCATTGAAGCACGCCTGATGGATGTGGGCTTCGACAAGCCGCGCAAGCCCGGCACCGTGAAAGCACGCGCCGACATCGGCGATTACAACCAGGCTCTGATTGCCTATGAAAAACGCGCCGAGGCTGTGCGGCGCAAGCAGTTGGTCTACGACATGGAGTCGGGCTGGGTGCTCGCCGGATCGTTCTACGACAGCCTGATGAAGGAAGATCGCGAAGGCATCTCCCTGAACGACAGCATTGGAGAAATGGTCTACGGCATGGACGTAAACCATGAAGTCGACGCAGCGAAGAAGATTCCCTTCTTCGCGCCGAACAGTACGAATCTTGTCTCCGGCGGCAATGTAAACCGCGAACGCGCTCCCAAACGCACGTTTACGCCCATGGAACAGGCCGAACTAAAGCTGCAACACGGCGATAACAACGGAGCCGAAGAGATTGCGGAGAAGCAGCTCACAGCCAATCCCAACGACAGCACGGCTCTGTACATGATCGGACGCCTGAAGCTCATCCACGGCGAGCCACAGGAGGCGTTCGATACCTTTACGAAGATCGTTACGCTCAACAACGATCCACGTACGGTTTCGTGGTCGCATGTGTACCTGGGCCGCCTGTATGACCTGCAACAGCAATCCAGCCGCGCCAAGGCTCTCGCAGAATACAACGCGGCCCTCAGCACACCGGGAGCTCTGGCCGACGTACGTGCCGCGGCCCAGCAGGGATTGCAACAGCCCTTCGCGCCGCCGAAGCGCACCGTTCAGAACAGCGATCAGCGCCCCGATGACGACGATGAACCGCTCGATCCCACCGGTAAAAAACAGAAGGAAAACTACAGCCCCAGCGAAGAGGTTGCTCCACCAAAACGCTAGTTCGTATCCACATTCAAAATGAGGTGCAAGCATGCAGTTAGGAACTCTGCTTACTGAAACTCGTAATCCAAAGTCGGAGAAGATCGACGCTGTCTCCACCGAAGAGATGCTGCGCATCATCAACGATGAAGAAGCCACCGTGGCCACGCGTGTACGCGAAGTGTTGCCGCAGATTGCCAAGGCTGTGGATGCTATCCATGAACGCGTCGCCAAGGGCGGACGCCTGTTCTACATGGGTGCGGGCACCAGCGGACGCCTTGGAGTTCTGGACGCCAGCGAATGCCCGCCGACCTACGGCGTTCCGCGCGACATGGTGGTGGGCATCATCGCCGGTGGCGACCCCGCCCTGCGTGTCAGCGAAGAAGGCGCAGAGGACAGCCGCGAACAGGGCGGTGTGGACCTGTTGCTGAACGGCTTCAACCAATCGCCGGGACTGGATGTGCTTATCGGCATCGCCGCCAGCGGACGCACACCTTATGTTCTTGGAGCGATGGAAACCGCCCGCAAACATGGCTGCCTTACCGTTGGCCTCTCCTGCGTTCCCGGCTCGCCGGTGGAACAGGAAGCGGACATTGCCATTACACCGGCAACCGGAGCCGAGGTAGTAACCGGCTCCACCCGCATGAAGGCCGGCACCGCCACCAAGATGGTACTCAACATGCTCTCTACCGGCCTGATGGTGAAGCTGGGCTACGTCTACGGCAATCTGATGACCAACGTACAGGCCTCCAATGAAAAGCTGGTGGATCGCGCCGAACGCATCATCATGGAAGCCACGGGCGTCGATCGCGCACGCGCCGCCGTGCTGCTGAAAGAGACCAACAGTGTGCGCACATCCATCGTGATGCAGAAGCTTGGTATCGTTCGCAGCGAGGCAGAGTCCGCGTTGGAATCCGCTGGCCAGAATGTTCGTTGGGCCCTCGAAAAACAGCGTTAAGGACAAAACGGAAAAAACCGGCTCACGCGTAAAACGTTACACTTAAAGGATGCAGCAGCAAGAAACTTCTGCTCATCCCAAGGCACATCTCGGCTTTCTTGGACTGTGCTGCGGCGTGGGCGTTTCCACCCTTTATCTCTGTCAGCCACTCCTGCCGGAAATGGGCGCGACCTTTGGCGCCAACGATGCCGCTGCCGGACAGATTGGCGTGGCCACGCAGGTGGGATACGCCCTCGGCATGCTCACCGTTACGCCTCTGGGCGACATCCGCGAACGCCGCCACACGATTCAACGCATGTTCGCGCTGGTGGCGGTTGCGCTGTTGCTACAGGCCTGCGCCACATCGCTGCCCATGCTGCTTGTGCTCAGCGCTCTCTCCGGATTCATGGCGTGCGTTACACACCTTGTCCTGCCCATTGCGCCCGATCTTGCCGCACCGGAAGAACGTGGCAAAGCCATTGGAGCCGTAATGACAGGGCTGCTCAGCGGCGTGCTGCTGGGCCGCACATTTGCCGGATGGATCGCGGAAGCAGCCTCGCACATGACGCATCGCGTAGCCAGTTGGCGCGTTGTGTTCTTCGTCGCGGCCATCATCTCCGCCGCGCTTGTGCCCATGATCGGGCGCATGATGCCGAAACTGCCTGCGAAGAGCAACCTTACCTATCCGCAGGCCATGCGTTCGTTGTGGGACCTGGTGCGCGAAGAGCCTCTGCTGCGCGAAAGCTGCCTGATCGGCGGCCTGGGCTTCGGAGCATTCTCCGCGTTCTGGAATACTTTCGCTTTTGTAATGGATTCGCATGGCATTGGTGCGGCGATTACTGGGACTTTCGGGCTTGTGGCTACGGCTGGCGCATTGGGTGCCACCTCGTGGGGCAAGCTGGCTGACCGCAAAGGCGCGCGCCACGTGCTCTCCATCAGCGTGTCTTTGCTATGTGTTGCCTTCCTCGCCATGTACCTGGTGGAGAGATTTGCGGACAAGGCGCAGGCTGCAGGACACCTGCATATTGTGCCGTATTTACTTGCACTTGCGTTTGCCGTGGTGTGGATGGATGTGGGCATGCAGGGCATGCAGATTGGCAACCAGGCACGCAATTTTGCCCTGCGTCCCGAGGCTCGCGCGCGCTTGAATACCGTGTACATGACGGCGTATTTCGTTGGCGGATCGATGGCTTCGGCACTTTCTCCGCTGCTTTGGCAGCACTTCGGCGCGACCGGGATTACGGCGCTTGAGTTTGTGGTGCTGGCGCTGGCGATTGTCCGCCACGTGACCGGGAAACCCATTGCGGCTGTTGCGGATATGACCGCTCCCGATGCCGCTCCATACACGGTTGCGGAGTAGTTTCTTTGCCATCACGGCCGTTACAGAAAATCCTGTATGGAAATGCCGAAACCCTGCAAATCAAGCCGGTGGCATGCGAAATTCTGCTGGCTGCAACCGCCGACACGGTATGCTGGTCACAGGGAACCAGTAGCTCAGCTGGATAGAGCATCTGCCTTCTAAGCAGAGGGTCGCAGGTTCGAGTCCTGCCTGGTTCACCATCCCTGCCTGTGACCAATGCCCAACCGGGTGATTGTGGAGACCAATTCTGGAGGATACGTCTTCGCTCTTACGCGTACAGAACGGCCGACTAAAAGTTACCGCGGAAGCCAAGGGCGCGGATCTGGGAGTGGCTGAGGGTGGCGTGGATGCCCTCATGGGGGAAGCTGGACCAGTTGCCCACACCTGCTTCGTCGAGCGCGCGCAGAGCCTGGCTCTCGGTGCGGAAACGGACGGGGCGGAGGTGGCGCAGGCCGTGGTCGGGGCCGGGCGTGTCGCCTACGGGGTTGGCGTGAAGCCACAGGGTCAGGCCCAGCTGGCGCAGTTCGAGGTGGAAGAAATGGTTCTCCATGAGATTTCAACGTAACCCATTGCACGTTTTGCGCGCCAGTTGTCCCCACGCGGTTGTTTGGGCTGTAGAGAGGAAAACGGTTCGTGCTACGCGCGAATCGCCACATCTCCAAAAGCCGAGATGTGGCGCACCCGGCACTCGGTTTATTCGTGTTGGACCGGGACGTGGCGCGTGCGACAATGTGCCCATCCAGCAGCAGAAAAGCTCATTGGCGGAAACGTGCATCCAATGCTCTGACACATAGCAGTGACATAATTTTTGCCGATAGATCGTACTGACACATTTATGCAGACTCCCTCACGAAACATTGTTCTTGCCTTAACCCTTTTTCTGCTTCCACTGGCCGGTTGCAAGAAGACCTCATCGGTGATTCGCCAGGTTGCCACCGGCGAACCCGACACTACGCAGCCGTTACAGTCCGCGATCAATCCGGGGCGAATGGATGGGCTGCAATATCCGGACTTTCACGACATACAGCCGCAGGTGAATGCGTTGTACGGCGGTCGCGAGTTTATACCGATGTGGGTGAAGAACGGCAGACCGACAAAGCAGGCTTCCTCGTTGCTGGATGAGTTTGAGCATGCGGCAAAGCGTGGGCTTCGACCGCAGGATTACAACGCGGGACGATGGAGCGAGCGCACGGCAGATTTGAAATCGCCGGAGAGTGTTGCGAAGTTCGATGTAGCGATGACCGTAAACGCGATGCGCTTTCTGAACGATGTGCATCGGGGCCGCACGAATCCTGCACACTTTACGTTTGGTGTGAAGGGTTGGGAACAGAAGAAGCTGGACCTTCCCGACGTGCTGAACAAGCAGTTTGCCGATGCGAACGATGTTGCCGCGGCAGTGGATGCGCTGGAGCCGCAGAGTCCGCAGTTCAAGGCACTGAAGCAGGGCTTGCAACACTATGTTGACCTGGCGCAGCAGGACCAGACAGACGCCTTGCCGAAGATGGATCCGGCGGCTAAGTCGATCACAGTGACGCATGCGTATCCGGCTCTGAAGACACTGGTGCAGAAGCTGGCGTTGGAAGGTGATTTGCCAAACGGCTCTGCGAATGCGGCTACAAACGATGCTGCCGGTGAGAAGGCAGACGATTCGAGTATGCCTTCTTCGAGCGAGATTGCGGATGGGCTGAAGCACTTTCAGGGTCGGCATGCGCTGAATGAAGACGGCAAGCTAGGCAGTGCGACGATTGACGCTTTGAACATTCCAATGGCACAGCGTGTGCGACAGATTGAAGATGCAATGGAACGCTGGCGCTGGATGGATGAAAACTATCAGAATGCAGCGGTGGTGGTGAATCTGCCGGAGTTCCGGCTGCGTGCGTTTGAAGGCACGGGCACAGACCACCACGAGGTGTTTCGCATGAGCGTGGTGGATGGCAAGAGCGATGACGATACGCACCATACGCCAGTGATTGCGGACATGATGCGGTACGTGGTCTTTCGACCGTACTGGAATGTGCCGCCGTCAATTGCGCGGAAGGAGATCATTCCGCACATGCAGGCGCAGCCGAACTACCTGAGCGCGAAGGGCTACGAGGTGGTGGACCTGAAAGGCAAGGTCGTGGAGCCGAGCATCGCCGCAATTGCCAGGGGAACGCAGATGGTAAGGCAGAAGTCGGGCACATCGAATGCACTGGGGCTGGTGAAGTTCATGTTCCCCAACCAGTTCAATGTGTACCTGCACGATACAAATGAGAAGTATCTGTTTGCGCGGACGCGGCGCGACTTTTCGCACGGCTGCGTGCGTGTGCAGGACCCGCCGAAGCTAGCCAACTGGGTACTGCGCGAGAGCACGAAATGGGATGAGGATGCGATTGCCGACGCGATGAGCGGAGACGACGCGCAGGATAACAAAACCGTGCTGCTGCCGAAGCCGATTCCGGTAATCATCTTCTATGGGACGGCATGGAGCGACGACGGAGAGATGCATTTCTTCCGCGATATGTACGGCTACGACAAGGACCTGGAAAAGACGGTGGACGCGGGCAGACCGTATCCGCAGAAACCCGAAAAAGCCGTAACGCAGAAGGATGCTTAAGCGCCGCTTCCATCTGCGCAAAAGGAAATGGGTTCTCCTGAGAGTACGGACTGGAAGAACCCATTTTTTTTATTGAGGCTGAAAATTTGTGGCAGCGGAATCTTTCATACATGGAATGGTTACCGGTTGGTATGCTGAGAGTCACACACCCATGCTTTCCGAAACTCCTCGCCGCTGGTTGCTTTGCTGCGTTGCCACTCTATTACTGACAGCTTCGCTGCGCACGGCCGCGGGCCAGGCATCGCCTACGCCGACGGGCCAGCCGGAGGTGCTGAAGAGCACGAACGGAACGATTACAGAAGTGGGTGTGCTGGGGCGTGCGGAGTATCGCATTGATGTTCCGGCAAGCTGGAATCGTTCGCTGGTCGTGTTCTACCACGGCTATTCGGAGTCGCCGTTTCGCTTTCGGTTAGACGGCAGCATGGGGAAGCAGCCGGAACAGATGTTCAAACGCGGCTATGCGGTGATTCAGAGCGGCTACAGCGAGACAGGATGGGCGTTGCAGGCGGGATACGCCGATACCGAAACGCTGCGGAAGTATTTCGTGAAGAAGTACGGTGCTCCGCGCGAGACGTTTGCGGCAGGTGGTTCGATGGGCGGCGCACTGACGATGATCACGATGGAGCTGAACCCGAAGAACACATATGCGGGTGGCCTGAATCTGTGTGGTGCGGTGGGGCCCAGCTACGTGCATTTGAATCGGCGGTTCGCCATACGCGCAGCATTCGATTACTACTTTCCGGGATTGATGGGTCCGCTTGACCCTGTACCGGCGAACTTTGAAGAGAGCGAAGCTCTGCGGCAGAAGGTGCTGACGGCACTTCGCAATAAGCCCGATGCGGCGTTTGCCATGCGCGAGATGATGATGCTGCATACGGACGTAGAAGTGGCGCGCGCGATCGGCTACTTCACCTACGTGATCGCCGATATGCAGAAGAAGGCAGGCGGCAATCCATTTGATAACCGGGGCTGGCTCTACACGGGAACGAGCGTGAACACAGCAACGGATTACGCGTTGAACGACGGCGTGAGGCGCTATGGACCGGAGAAAAAAGCACAGGCATACCTGATGGCGCACTACTGGCCAACCGGGAAGCTGACGCGTCCTATGCTGGCTCTGCATACGATCTACGATCCGCTGATTCCGGCAAACTCGCTGACACTGTATGCAAGCGAAGTGGCACATGCGGGATACGCCAATAACCTGGTGCAGCAGTATGTACGCCGCGAAGGACACTGCACCTTTAGCGCCGACGAGGTGGGTCACGCCTTTGACGAAATGGTGTTATGGGTGCATACGGGCAAGCCACCGGCCGCGGGAGTACTTTCCCTGAACGGCAGCACACCGAACGGCAATCCTCAGGGCGGCAACCCTTCGCGCAATGGAGTGGAGCCGCAGGCGAGCAGCAATCCGCCTCGCGGCCTGGTCGCAGGAGCATCGGTGGCTGTAAAACATCTACCATAAGGCTGTAATGGCAAAGCGTTCCAACTCGAAATCGGCAGCTCCGAAGACTGTTACGGCAAAGTCATCTGCATCTTCATCTGCTTCGGCGGCGGCAAAGCCCGTCGCTGAAAAGCGGGCGATTTCGCAGGCAATTACAGAGTCGGTGGAAGAGCGGATTCGCTATCATTTTCGCGATCGCCGGTTGCTGGAACTGGCGCTGACGCATAGTTCGCTGGCCTTTGAAAAAGGGGACGGAACTCCGAACCGCACCACGGAAGACAACGAACAGCTTGAATTTCTGGGCGATGCCGTGGTGGGCCTGATTGTGACCGAGCTGCTGATTCAGCACTTTCCTGAGCGGCGCGAAGGCGACCTGACCCGGATGCGCGCCATGCTGGTAAGCGGCAAAGGGATGAGCGAAGCCGCCGTCCGGCTACAGCTTGGACGCGACCTGCGGCTGGGCAAAGGTGAGGAATCGACCGGCGGACGGGCACGTGCAAGCGTTCTGGCCGATGCCGTGGAAGCAATCGTGGCGGCGATCTTTCGCGACGCGGGCAATGCCGGGTCGGCTCCGGGAGCTGGATTGCGTGCGGCAAAATCCTTTGTAGAACGTGAGATCTTCAAGCCCAGGCTGGCGGAGTTGAAGGCTGCCGCGGCGCAGGGCGCTCGCTTTGGCGGCATTGTGGGCGATTGGAAGTCGGCCTTGCAGGAACTGATGCAGGCACGCGGCGAAGGACAGCCCACCTATCGCACGCTCGAAGAAACCGGCGATGCACACAACAAACGCTTCCGCGTGGAGGTGCTGCTGGGCGAGCAGGTGATGGGTGAAGGCGAAGGCCAGAGCAAGAAGAGTGCGCAACAGGCGGCGGCCCATGTGGCATATGAGAAGCTGCAACCAATGGACGAAACTGCTGGAGCCGGACACAGCGCAAAGCAGAAAACGGCGGCTACTACAGCATGATGCGGCAGGCATTCCATTTCGTGATGGATGCCATGGGACAGATGGCTTCGTCGCTGGCACGGCTTACAGTGGTGGCGCTGTTCGTGATTACATTCCTGGTGCAGCCCTCGCAAATTCCAACGGGCAGCATGATTCCCACGCTGTTGATCGGCGACTTTGTACTGGTAAACAAGCAGGTCTACGCCGACCCGGGACACTTTCGCTGGCTGCTTCCCTATCGCGATCCACAACGCGACGACATCATCGTCTTTCACTATCCGGTGAATCCAGGAGAACTTCTGGTGAAGCGTGTAATCGCTGTGCCGGGCGACCGCATTCACCTGCACAATGGCGCGGTGGTACTCAACGGACACCAGATCGAAGAACCGTTTGCGATCTATACGGCGTCGCCACCGTCACTGTATCGCGACCAGTTTCCGAACCTGCAACGCACCGATCCGGGAGCCGAAGCGAGCTGGTGGATCGAGCTGCGGCGCAACATGCGCAACGGCGATATGCCAGTACCTCCACGACGCTACTTTGCCATGGGCGACAACCGCAATAACAGCCAGGACAGCCGCTTCTGGGGCTTTGTACCCCGACGCGCACTGGTGGGCGATCCGTTCCTGGTTTACATGAGCACATCACCTTCACCTGAACATCCGCGAGGGCTACTGCGACTGGATCGCATGGGAAAGATTGTGCGCTAGCTGAATCGCCAAATCCTTTTTTGAGAAAGAGTGCGCTGCCGCTTGGGGCCACTGCGCGTGGGGGGTCACTTCGTGACGTGTGCTCGGGCTTCGCCGTGGGCCTTCCGTTGGTCGGCGCAAAAATTCTCCTTCGCAACCAACGGAAGCGCCAACCGAAGGGAGTATGTACCTGCGATTTGAGCGCAGTGCTATTTGAATTGGCACGAACACGCGTAAAGCGCGTCGAGAACAGTGCGAAGCACTCACGAAGTGACCACCCCACGCGCAGGGCGCCCGCGCGGCAGCGCATCTCGCTTCTACAAAAAAGAGTCGATACGCGCCAGACATATCCAATAGCGCTTGACTTGCCAGTAAAACTGGCCTGCAATCGTCTTGCGGTTTTGCTACGGAGATGTGCGATGGGAACAATACCGGGAATCGACCAGATCAAACAGAACATGCGAAATACCTGGATGGCCGGGGACTTTGGCGTTATCGCGAAGCCTATTGCAGGAGCTGCAGCGGATTTTGCCAATGGGTTGAAAATTCCTGCCGGTGCAAGGGTTCTGGATATAGCCACGGGTACCGGCAATGTGGCGATTCCGCTGGCGCGAGCCGGATGCGTTGTAACCGGAGTGGACATTGCCCCGAACCTGCTGGAACAGGCGAGCGCACGGGCCGCAGAAGAGAATCTTCGCGTGCAGTTTGACGAGGGCGATGCAGAGGTTTTGCCCTATGCCGATAGCAGCTTTGACGCACTGGTGACCATGTTTGGCGCTATGTTTGCACCAAGGCCGGAGAGGGTGGCAAAGGAACTGGCGCGAGTGTTGCGTCCAGGAGGCCTGCTGGCGATGGCGAACTGGAATCCGGAAAGCTTTACCGGCAAGATGTTCCGCTTAGGAGCAAAACATGCGCCACCACCGCCAGGAATTGTGCCGCCGGTGATGTGGGGTAACGACAACACAGTGCGTCAACGACTGGAGGATGGATTTACCGAAATTCACACAGAGATTGTACCGGTGGACTTCGATCTTCCGATCACCCCTGCCGAAGTGGTACAGCTTTTTCGTACATATTTCGGACCGACGAAGATGGCATTTGCGCGGCTGGATGAGACAGGACAAAAGGATCTGGCAATGGAGTTGGAAGAGTTGTGGTCTTCGCACAACATAGCAGAAGATGCTTCCACCAGAACGCTGGTGAAGAACGAGTATATGAAAGTAACAGCACAGCGCAGATAGATATCCTAAAAGATTAGGACTTATTTCCTCCTAAGAACTTAGGTTCGTTTTTAGTATGAAGCCTCAAGGATTTTGCAGATCCTCCACCATGGCGAGAAAGACATTGTTGGTTCGCAGGTCGGCAAACTCCTTGTCGTGCAACAGGCGGTTGCGGTCGTGGAAGCCTTCGAGAATAGCACGGCGCAGATAGTCGAGCGCCAGCTTTTGACTGCCGGCCTGCGCGTAAGTGGCTGCCAGATGATAGTGGATTTCGCTGGCGCTCCGCACCTTGGCATTGGCCTGGATGCCACGGTCGGCGCTGCGTTCGAGAATGGCCGGATCGATGGCAATGGCACGCTTGAACTCCTGGTCTCCTTTTTTGAATTTGCGCTGTGCGTAATAGAGCGTGCCCAGGTTCTGTAGCGTATTGGCGTCGTTGGGCTTGAGTTTGAGAGAACGGCGATACATTTTTTCGGCGCGTGACCAGTCGCCTGTACTGTGAGCAAGCGTGCCCAGGTTGTTATAGACCTCGGCGTATTTCGGATCGAGCTTCAGAGCAGCCTCAAAGCTGCTGCGCGCACGATCTTTCATGCCCATGTGTTCGCAGGCGATACCAAGTTTGTTGAGTACCTGCACTGTGGGTGGAAGCTTTTCGTACATCGTGATGGCTGCAACATAACGTTTGCGTGCGAGAAATATATCGGCAACGCCTTCCGAGGGAGGAAGGCTGTCCACAGGCGCATCGGCCACCGCAGAGATCGCCTCCGGTGTAACAACAACGGGCACGGGAGGAAGCTGTGCCTGCGCAAAGACAGACACAGGAAGAAGAACGCCGGAAGCAGCGATAAGAGAAATCGAGTAGAAGATTGCGTTCGAAATCATGGAAGCACCCCTCCTTGCAGCAGGAGAACCATTTCCTGAACGTTGCACAGCATAGTGCGCCTGACAGCCATTGCCTTGCAAGTGGTTTCTTCTGCGAACACAGGAGACGCGGAGTTGTTGTAACTCTCTGGCGATTGCAGAAAGTGGATGATTCGCAAGGTTACATCTGCCATGTACACTGACGGCCAGTATGGTCTCCGCAAAAACTACAATCGCTAAAAAGACGGGCGCAGCAAAGAAGACTGCGACAGCCGGAGAAGCTGTCTCGTTGCAAAAGAGGACTGCTGCCAGAAAAGCGAGCAGCAAAAAGGAGAGCACGGCGCTGTCCTATGACGTGCGCGTGGATGAACGGATTCTTAAGTCGGAGGAGTTCGCTCGGCCTATCCTGGAGCACGTGCGCGACCTTGCACACAAGGCTGCTCCGGATGTGAAAGAAGAGATCAAGTGGGGTTGCCCGTTCTTTACGCTGGATGGCGAAAACCTGTGTTTCATGGGCAGTTTTAAGACGCACTGCTCTTTCGGTTTCTGGTCGCCGCGCATGAAGGAATACCTGCAAATGCAGGGAGTTCAGAAGACAGAAGGTGCGGGCAGCCTGGGAAAGATTCGCACGCTGAAGGATCTGCCAAAGGGTTTGGAGAAGTTCATTCGGCACGCTGCGGAGCTGATTCGCAAAGGCGAAGCCGGTTCTCCAATGGCAGGACAGACGCGCAAAAAAGACGCACGACCCAAGGCGGAGATGCATCCGGAGTTCGCTGCGGCGTTGAAGAAATCGCCTGCTGCAAGCGAGTTTTACCAACCACTGCCGCCGAGTGCGAAACGAGAATTCCTGGAGTGGATCGCATCCGCGAAGAAGGATGAGACACGCGCGCGGCGTGTGAGCGAATCGATCCGTATGTTGGAAGAAGGGCGACGATACAACTATAAGTATCGACGCTAACGTATTGATGGATGCGATTTATGAGCATAACAAAGCCCGCATGGAGGAGACTCCGATGCGGGCTTTGTTATGCGTCGTGCGGACGCTTAAAGCAGAGGAACCAATTCAGATTGGTGACAGGTATCGCCTAGCGGCGCGGTCCGGGACCCTGGTGCTGCCACCATGCGTTGTATCCACGCTGGAAGGCCTGACGATATCCGCGGACGTCCGGTCCGCGGTAGTTGCGATACTCGTCCCGATTCATGACAGTGGGACGGCGGTGATTCTCGAAGTCCTTCTGTGCGCCATACATGCCGTCACGGAAACCCTTCTGCTGAATGGCGCGGGTATATTCGCGGGGCGGTGCGTCCCATCCGCGGGGCTGTCCCGGACGACCATAAGCTCCCGGTCCCTGTGCCAAAACTGCAACTGGCGCTGCGATCATGCCTGCTCCGAGAAGAACTGCTGCAAAGCTTGCTTTGATGTTCATCGTGCTCCCTTTCACTACTTTCTATCTAACCATCTACCCAAATGCTGCATTGAGAAGAACACATGGTTGGAGTAAAGGTCGCGGTGGCATGTTGCTTTTCTGGTTAAAAAGGAGACACCGGTGCGTGGAGTCTACTCACAAATATATTCACGCAGGCAACCTTTTCGTTCTTGTTCTTCCCACGGCGCCGGTAGCATGCTCTCTATCCGGCACCGTGGATTATCGCAGATAGGTGAGACGCGCGGATAAAGAACGCAAGTTGAGGATGAGAGATATTCCCTCAGCGGCTGAAGCCACTTGATGCTGCTAAGGCTTACGGCAGGACTGAAGCCCTGCCTTTACGAAGGGTCTAGTCACTGTAGGAGCGAAGGCGGGCAGGCATGGCGTCTTCTGCAAGATCGTGGCCGCAGTGGACGCAGTACACATCGGTAATGTGTACGCCGTGGAAGCACTGGCGACAGACCGGTTTCATCTGGAACTGGCACTGCGGACAGAAATGGAAGTCGCTGGAGACCTCGGTGCGGCAGGAGGGGCAGCGGCTCATCATCGGCTGACGTAACAGAAAATAGACGATCGCGCCGATACCGCCGGGCATGACCAGCACGATCAGCATCCAGAGAGCGGGCCGCATGTTGCGTCGCTTGACGTCGCGGCTGATATAACCGATGAGCAAGACGTAGCTGGCCAGCGCCGCACCCCAGCTATAACTGCCGACCACGTGCATGACCGGGTTACCGTGGCGTCCCGGCGGAGGTCCGGGGCTCATAAAGAAGCTGAAATACTGCACGGCGGAGAAGACAAGAATGGACAGGACGATCGACCACAGGGGGATCATCTTAAGGTCGTTGTTCTCTCCGACGTCGGGCCAGTTCGGGTTGCGTCCCCAGGTCATTTAAAGCATTCTCCCTGATCCTGCGACTCGCCAAACCTTTCTGAATGCCGTTTTCCTTGAAAGCTGTTTCTTTCGAAAGACGCGGCGCATACTTTCTCGCTTCTCATCTACACCTTCAGGGAGAATGCCCTAACGCGAATTCTGGCGGTCGTTATTGCGGCGATTGCGACGCAACAGGACCACGGCCGCAGTAATCACCGAAAGCGGCAAAAACCACATTAACAACAGGCTGACGGAGTTTCCGGCATCCTCGCCGAGAGCGAGGACGTGGCGCCAGAGATTGCCTTCCAACCCGGTGAAGGTTTCATCGGCCAGGGTAAGTACGGCAAATGCGATGAGCAGCAGCAGGGCCGAGCAGACGATGAACGGCACAACCAGTTCCCTGGTAGAGCGCTTGCGCTGCTGCATGGCCATGGCGCGTTCGCGGATAACACGATGCGTCCGGTTCACGACACCGGCGTGGGCATTAAAACCGGAGTTCCTGGAGTCTTCAGAAAGGGCCATGCTCAAGACAGACCTCCCTGAACAGCGGGCTGAGCGCTATTACGCTCGCGGCGGAGCTTTTCGATCTGGGGCTTGAGAGCCGCCAATCCGCGATAGAGCCGCGATTTTACGGTGGAGAGAGGTGAGCGGGTGACGACCGCAATCTCCTCCAGCACCATATCTTCATGGAAGCGAAGGACGAGCACCTCGCGATAAGAAGCGTGCAGTTCCAATAGAACAGCGTTTACCTCGGCCGCATCTTCGCGCGAACAGAACTGTTCGAAAGGCGAGGGGCCTGTTTCAGCAATCTCAAAAGGACGCTCATCGTTGCCCGGATCCTGCAACTCGTCAAGCGAGGCCATGGTGCGTTTGCGCGAAAGATCGATAGCGAGGTTGCGTGCGATGGTGAACAGCCATGTATCGAAACGCGCCTTGCCGTTGTACTGCGAGCCGCGCATGAGAACGCGAATCCAGGTTTCCTGAAAGAGGTCTTCGGCGGTTTCACGGCGACCGGTCAGGAAGGTGAGATAGCGCATGAGCCGGTGCTGATAGGTGTCGATGAGACGATCGAGAAGATCTGGATCCTGGCGCCGGAGGCCAAGCGCGATCTCCGCGTTCTCCTGATCGAGAGCGTCGGATACTACCGCCGAAATGGATGCGACACTGCTCACATCTCTGTTGACGATCATCTTTTCGGGAAAGACTCGCTTTTATGAAAATTTTTCTTGAGGCAGAAACGGGTGCGTCCGGTTTGAGAACGCACGGAAGAGGTTACCGTTTCCGGTATTCATTGTAGAGGCTGATTTACACAGTTGGAAACGGCTTTTTTCAGGGGAAATCGTTTTGTTTGCTGCCCGGCTAAAGCCGGACCCCTTCAAAACATGAAACAAACTTCAGCCAGGCTCCTTCAAAGCCGGGGAACAAACTTTGAACACACCTTCTAAATATCCGGAAAATAAACTTCTTCTCAACGCTGTAAAGCAAACTTTTTCTCAACGCTGTAAAGCAAACTTTTTCTCAAGGTTCTGTTGTTAATATGCCCGATTTATCCGCGTAGACTAGGCTTTATGGAAATTCTGTTCGGACTGCACCCGGTGACCGAGGCGGTACGGGTGCGTGCCGGGGATCTGGACCACGTTACGGTGCTGGCCGGGCCGGCCAATCCGCGGGTGGCGGCGCTGGTGGAACTGTGCCGGAAGGCGCGCATACGGGTGAGCCATGCCACGCGCGAAGAGCTGCAAAGGATGAGCCGGAGCGAGAACCACGGCGGCGCGGTGGCTTTTCTTAAACGCCGCAAGACACTGACAATAGAGGATTTGATCCACTCCGAGGGGAAATCGAAGAGGTTCCTGCTGGCTCTGGATGGCGTGGAGGACCCGCACAATATGGGCGCTTTGCTACGCACGGCGGACGGCGCGGGTGTGGACGGCGTGGTGGTGCCGGAACGGCGGTCGGCTCCGCTGGATGGCGCGGCGGCAAAGGCCTCGGCGGGCGCCACGGAGCATGTGCGGGTGGCGAAGGTGACGAACCTGGTTCGCTCGCTGGAAGAGTTGAAGAAGCAGAATATCTGGATTGTGGGGCTGGATGAGCGCGGGTCGATGGACTACGACCAGTTCGACTTTGACACGAATGTTTGTCTGGTGATGGGTCGCGAGGGTGCGGGGCTGCACGACCTGACCAAAAAGACCTGCGACTTTCTGCTGCGGATACCGATGGCGGGCGCAGTACCGTCATTAAATGTGTCGGTTGCAGGTGCCGTGGTGATGTACGAGGCGGCAAGGCAGAGACGAGCAAGGCTGCGTCCTGCTGCCGAAGAAGCAAAAAAAGCGTCCAAGCCAAGGAAGGGTCTGGGTTCGTAAGCAGCTTTTAGCCCTTAGCTTTAGCTCCCCGTTTTGGGCTCCGAGCTAAAAGCTAAGGACTAATAGCTGACAGCCGGTGATGAAGAAGTTTTTCCTGTACAAATGCAGAGGCTTTCGCCAGCGCAGCATGCGGTTGTGTATGCTGGGCGCGGCTTTATGCGCGGTTGCTGTCATGCAGGCGCAGCAGAATGGCGCGCCACAGACTGAGACCAATACGCAGCAATCCGGCGATGCTCAACCGACGAGCAACGCACAAAAGGCTGGTAACGCACAACCAGATTCTGCGCAAGATGGTTCAGGCCAGAAGACTCAGGGGCAAGCTCCACCCTCGGCAGATGCGCAGAGGACTCCCAGAGGCACCATACTCTTCGAACGGCATGAACCTTCGGTTGCGCCTGAGCCGGAAGAGGCTCCGACGCAACCTGCTGGCACGCAGACGGGCGAATCGTCGAGTGCGCATCCTCCGCGCCTGCGCCGACGGGCTCCCTCAGACAAAGCGACCGGTAGGAACGCAGAAGACACGAACACCGACGACGCATCTTCTGCACAGGCCGCAACGGAGAACATAACGGGCGATACCGCGGCGGCTGAATCCAGCAGCAGCGATGAAGGCCCGCCGCAGCAAGCACTGGTGACCGTAAACGATGCCGACAGGGCTGTGGCGGCGAAGGTTCCTGCCGAAGCTCGGCAGGCGGTTACGATTGCCTCGCGAACGATGGATCTCCACTTGAATACGCACACGGGCGTCGCAGAAGTTCGCGTGCAGATGACAGTGCGCAATGCCAGCAATGCACCGCTGGCGGTGATACCGCTGCGCATCTCAGGCGCGCTTCATTGGGAGAGCGCACGGCAGATGGATACAGGTGAGACGCTGCCAGTGGAGCAACACCACATACGCGACGACCTGGATCACACCGGAGTTGCCACGGAGATTGCACTGGCACTGCCGAAACCGCTGGCTCCGGGTGCCGAGGCAAAACTCGACCTGTATTACGGAGGCGTACTGGGCGAGAGCACGGCGCGGCTGCTTGGCATGGGCGCACCGGTGGCTGTGGCAACACGAACGGACTGGGATACGGTGACCGATGCCTTCACAGGGCTGCGCGGCATGGGCAACGTGCTGTGGTACCCGGTGAGCGGCGACCCCGCGCTGTTGCAGGATGGCTCGGCGGTTTCCCGCGCGGTGGAAGCAAGCCGCGTGCGTGAGGCGGAAAGCAGCTTTCACCTGCGGCTGACTCTGGAATATGCAGGCGCAAAGCCAGACGCAGCGTTCCTTGGCGGCGAGCGCAAGGCCCTGGTTTCCGCTGGGGACGAGACAAAACACATGCCGAAGATGGAATCGGCAGATGCATCTTCCTCTTCTTCTTCCTCGGACGAAATGGCCGCGAACGATGCTGCCGACGGCGGCGTGGCTATGGCGGAATGGAAGATCGCGCGGCTGGGACTGAGCACTCCGTCGCTGTTTGTGGCACAGGGTGCGCCGCAGACGGTGGCGAACGGGTTACTGCGCGTAGTGACCGACCAGGCCGATCGCGCAAGTGCGATGGGCGAGGCGGCGGCGCGCATCCGGCCGCTGCTGGAACAGTGGCTGGGGCCGCAACCGTCGCGTGTACTGGATGTGATTGACCTGCCGATTCCGGATGCGGCAGGCTATGCGGACGGTTCACTGCTGGTGGCTCCGCTACGAACCGCAACGCCGGAGGCAATGGCACCTTCGCTGATAGGGCCACTGACAAATGCGTGGCTGCCTGCGAGGATTACCGCCGCGTGGCTGCGCGATGGTGTTCCGGCTTTCATGCAGCTTTTGTGGACGGAACGAACATCAGGTCGCACCGCTGCACTTGCAGGACTGGCAACCGAGGCAAGGCGCATGCAGCAGATGGAATCAACAGAGGCGACGAGTTCTTCTTCGTCTTCGTCGGACGATACTCCAGTGAACGATGCTCGTCTGACACCGCTGGCTGCGTGCAGCAATGCCTCGTGCAGCCGCACACGCGCAGCATATGTGTTCGCTATGCTGCGCAATATCGTAGGCGAGCCGGAGTTGCAGGGTGCGCTGAGCGGATGGCGTGTGGCAGCCGAGATAAAGAACGACACAGCCGCCGAACAGACAGCGCACCTCGAAACGCTACTGCAACAGGTGGCAGGCACGAAGAAGCTGGACTGGTTCTTTGCCAACTGGGTTCAGGGCACGGGCAGCCTGCCCCAACTGGCGATTGCAACCGTAGCTCCTCGCAGGATTGAACGCGCAAGAGCGCAGCCGGACCTGGTGCCACAGAAACAGCAGATCTACGGCGGTCCGATTGGCAAGGAAGTGCAGGCTCCACCGGACGATCCACGCGCATACTGGGGTGGCGACAAGATGGCAGGAGAGGCTGGGTCGTGGCTGGTTGCGGTGGAGGTGCAGAACTCGGGCGGTACGGAAGCCGAAGTGCCCGTGACCGTACGCACCGGAACGCTGACGAATACGCTGAACCTGCGCGTGCCGGCCCATGGCAAAGCCACCATCCGCGTGCCGTTTGAGGCACAACCGGATGAAGTTGTAGTGAACGATGGGTCGGTGCCGGAACAGAGAACTGCGATCCATCGCCAACGCGTGATCGTAATGCCCCAGCAGAGATAGTGACTGCAAGCCTGGTCATCAACAGGCGATCCTCTTGCCTGGCTACGCGCTTCGACCGCTCTGGTGGCCGGGCTGGTAGTCTTTTCCCTGCGTACTCCGATTGCCACCAACGGCGAGGGTTGGGTGCCTGCCGGTAGCCGGATAAACCTCAAGGCATGCCTGATATTTTGGGAAGGACACGGCTGAAGCCATCCTCTTCCCAAAGCGATGGATCGCTACATCCTAGCGATGACGGCGGAGTTTTGTTTTGGTTGCAGGAGAAGGCGGAGTCTGCATCCAGGATGGAGCGCCCGACCATGTACGCGAGGTTTGCAATAGCTCTGTTCCTACGATGTCCACTGGCAGGTTGTCGCCGAGCGGCGGCAGGATAGATGCGGCCTGCTGCACCACGGCAAACGACGGAAACGTGATGTGATAGCCGTTGCGGTCAAGCGTGCCGGTAACGGCTTTGCCTGTGGGAATGAACTGCGTGGGAGGCTTCGAAGCGGCATGCGCTGCGGAAACTAAGTGTTCTCCAGGCAGTTCGGATGGGTTAGAAGACACATTGCCGGGATGCGTGGGATACGCAGTAAGCGTGAGCACGGTGTCGAGCAGAAATGCATTGTCCCCGCTGCCTACGTTGGTGAACACGATGTTCCAGTGGCGATCGTCCGCAGTCTTTGTACTGGCGTTTTTTACGTTGCGGGATGCATCCACGGTTTGCGTGGCAGAGGACTTAACGGCAGATGCGTCCGAAGAGGTAGTTGCATCTACAGCCTTCGTTGCAGCGGATTCTGTTGAGGCAGATATAGCCGCTGCGCTTTCGGGCAGGATGCAGGTGCAGACGATGGTTGTGCCCCAGCGGCTCCTCTCTGCGCCGGTGTCTTCCTTCCATGCGGTAAGGTTGAGCGATCCGCCAAGACTGAGTGTGCGCGGAATGCGATGCGAGAACAGGCGCATCCATGCCAGAGCGTAGTTCGGCGAAGCATCTTTGAGCGATGCCTGCAATGATGCTGTGCTCCATGTGAACGTGTCGGGAATTTCGCCACGCACGAGCAGCACACCGGGCCTGGCAGCAGCATCGGGCATGTCGTGTGCGCTTAAAAGTGCAGGCTCCGCGCGGAGAAAGCTGATCGTGTCGAGGAATGATGTGTCGTTCTTCGTGGGCACGGCGCAGCGAACATCGTGCAGGCTGCGCAGAAGCCCGGTGGCGCTGGCCTCGCAGTGCGCGTTGACTTCAGCGGTATGCTCAGGAACGAAATCGGCGTTGTGCAGCGAGAGCAGATGCAGGTCGGTGTTAAGCCGCGCTTTTTCCAGTGAGCCTTTCAGAGTGGCGGAAGCGGACATGTCGCCGCGCCAGCCCAGGTCGGTTCCGACAAAGAGCTTGGCGGCTTCGCCCATAGGTGTTGGCTTCCACGATGCGTCGAGGTCAATGGGAGCGGACGAGAGATCGGCTCCGCGGCCGAGCGTGGCTTCAAGATGCACGACACCAACATCGGAGACATCCGTATCGGTACGCCAGGGTTTGCCCTGCAACCGAAGCTGCCACTTGTCCGGCTGCGGCAGCCACAGCGAGAACTCCGCTTCCTTCAACGAGAACGGCAGTTTTACATCGCCGTTCTTGATATTAAGGCGCGCACCGGTAGCTTCAATGTAAGGAAAACGCGGAGCTTCGCTCGCCTGCTGCTGCGCGGTGGGTGCGGAGCTTATCTGCGAAGCCTGCATAACGATGCCTTGCAGGTTCCACTTGCCGGTTCGCGGATTACGCACCAGGTTGATGGAAGGTGCATCGAGAGAGATGCGCGAAACCTCAATCCGGCGGCGCCACAATGAACCAAAGCGCAGACGCGCCTCCACCGTATTGGCGCGCATGGCCGGCTCGGCACCGAAGTCGGGGATTTCGCTGACTACAAAATTTTCAATGGTGAGTCCGGGCAGAGGCAGCAGGTGCAGCGAGATGCGATCGAAACGAACAGGACGACCCAGTGCCGCGGACATCGCCGAGATAACGCGACTCTTGTAACGGCTGAGGCTGATATATGGCGGCAGCACCACCATCAGAACCACTACAAGAATGCCAATGAGAACCATACCCGCACGACGGCGGAGTTTCGGTGTCCACAGTGGCTGGGGTTCGTCGTCAAAGACCTCGTCGTTGGGCATGAATCCTTTTACATTCTAAAGAATGCGATGGAAGGTTCGGCTCCAGCGCGTGTCGCTGAAGAAGTGAGTGAGGACGTGGACGAACCAGCCTGCGGTGCTGGGGTATTCAACCTTCATCTGTTGATCGTCGGGTGTGACGAACGACCAGTAGGCGAACAGGGGGCGGCCGATGAGGTTCTGCTGCGGCACGAAGCCCCAGTAACGGCTGTCGAGGCTTTCCAGGCGGTTGTCGCCCATGGCGAAGACCACGCCTTCGGGTACAACCAGTTCGCCATTGACCACGTGGTTGCGGATGTCAACGGCCCAGCTTTCGGCGTTATTCATGGCGGCGGCAGAGGCAATACCTTCAATGTCGCGGGGGAAGTCGTCGCGTGCGGTTTCGTAGGAGTGGCTGGGTTCGCCGTTGTTGTCGGGGATGGAGATCTGCGGCTCGTCGACACGCTGGCCGTTCCGATAGAGGATGCCGTGCTCAAGGTGAATGCGGTCGCCGGGCAGACCGATGGCACGCTTCACCAGGATGAGGTCAGGCAGCGGGTCGCGGCCAACCGGTTTGATGAATACGATGACGTCGTCACGCTTGACGGTGCGGTGCCACTCGAAGGGACTCCAACTGGTGCCGGGCGCTAGGGTGATGCGATCGACTATGACGTGGTCGCCGATGAGCAGCGTCTTCTCCATGGAGCCGGAGGGGATGGCGAAGTTCTGAAAGAGAAACGTGAGGATGAAAAGGCCGACGACCAGAACGTAGGCCAGACCGGCGATTGATTCGGACAGCGTCTCGTGCTTCTCTTCGAGGGGAACCTGTGTGGCATCCATGCAGCGTCCAGTCTAAAGCATTCTGTTAAGACTGTGATTGACTCGATGACTCCGAATGCGGGCGCACCCGCTTGAACGGAATAAAACATTTTCGCGAAGGTATGGAGCGACGTTTTGCCTGCGGGCTTTTACAATCAACCCCGTTGCATCTTTGGAGGACACCACCCTTGCCGGAACCGCTGCTTATCGCCAAAACCACAGGAAACAACGGAAAAGAACTGATACTGCTACCCGGAATGGCCAATCGGCATGGGCTGGTGGCGGGCGCCACAGGCACTGGTAAAACCGTGACGCTGGAGGTGATGGCGCAGGCGTTCAGCAGTATCGGCGTACCGGTCTTCGCCGCCGATGTAAAAGGTGATCTGAGCGGCATTGCCAAGCCGGGAGCGTCGAGTACTAAATTCGATGCTCGCGTTCAGCAACTGGGAGTGGCTCCATGGAGCTTTGCCGGATGCCCGGTGACCTTCTGGGATGTTCTGGGCGAACAGGGACATCCGCTGCGCACCACTGTAAGCGAAATCGGACCGCTGCTGTTTGGCCGCATCCTGAACCTGAACGACACACAGACCGCCGTACTGACATTAGTGTTCAAGATTGCCGATGATCAGGGCCTGCTGCTGCTGGACCTGAAAGACCTGAAGGCGATGCTGAACGCCGTGGGCGAAAACGCAAAGACATACCAGACGCAGTATGGCAATATTTCTGCCGCTTCGATTGGTGCGATTCAGCGCGGCCTTGTCGCGCTGGAACAACAAGGCGGCGACAGGTTTTTAGGCGAACCTGCGCTGAACATCGACGACCTGATGCAGACGGTGGACGGCAAAGGCGTGGTGAATATTCTGGCAGCCGACAAGCTGATGCAGTCGCCTCAACTCTACGCCACGTTTCTGCTGTGGCTGCTGAGCGAGCTCTACGAACACCTGCCCGAAGTGGGCGATATGGACAAACCCAGGCTGGTGTTCTTCTTCGACGAAGCGCATCTTCTGTTCAACGATCTGCCTGCGCAACTCTCGCAGAAGATTGAGCAGGTGGTGCGGCTGATTCGCAGTAAGGGCGTGGGCATTTACTTTGTGACGCAGAACCCCGCGGACATTCCGCCGGTGGTGTTGTCGCAGTTGGGCAATCGGGTACAGCATGCGTTGCGTGCGTTTACTCCGCAGGAACAGAAGGCAGTAAAAGTGGCCGCGCAGACCTTTCGCGTGAATCCTGCGCTGAACACGGAAGAGGCGATCAGCCAGCTTGGCGTGGGCGAGGCGCTGGTGAGTTTTCTGGACGAGAACGGTACGCCGAACATTGTGGAGCGCGCATGGGTGATGCCGCCGCATGCGCGTATTGGCCCTGTGACTCCCGACGAGCGCAAGGCGACGATGCAGAACGATGTTGTAGCTGGCGTATACGAACAGGCCGTGGATCGCGAGAGTGCATATGAACGTTTGCAACAGAGAGCGAACACTTCGTCCACTGCGAATAACGCTGCGCCTGCGGGAACAGCTTCGCCCATGCCGCAGAATATGCCGGTGCCGCAGGATCTTCCGCAACACGAGAGCGGCGGCTGGCTCAGCGGCATTACTGAGGTGCTGACACAGCGCGGGCCGACCGGGCCTCGCGGTGGACGCGGTTCGGACTCGATTCTTGAAACAGCAATGAAATCAGCTTCGCGTGCGATGGCCAGCCAGGCAGGACGGCAGATTGTGCGTGGTGTGCTTGGCTCCATCATGGGCAGTCTCGGCGGCAGTTCGCGCAGTGGACGTTACTAGGTCGTACCTCGCAAGATGCGAGATGTACGCGCCGGTGTGTATATATGACTTGCGGACTCACTGTGTTTATTAACTCGTTGCCCTCTGAATTGGACTCTCGGCGCAGAGCTTTCTGACTTTGCGCAAAATTTTCATTCACTTGCGAGCAACATGGAGCTGTCAGGCTGGGTTTATATCTTTACGTGATTTCTCTGCGCCATGCCCCGACACAACACGGCGAATAACACAGGTAAAAACCTGTTCGAAAGGACCATGTAAACCTGCATGATGTTTGCACTCCTCGCTCTGCTTGCTCTTCCCCCTGCGCGTCCGGCAAGACCTGCGCGTCCTGCCAAACCTGCTCCTGCCTGTTCTCCACTCACCGAAAAGCAGCTTGCTGAAAACACCACGCTCACGGAATCCTGCTACTCCATTAACACCGTTGCAAATGTGAAGGGTGCGATTACGGTGGAGCCGGGTGTGCATATTGTGTTTGGCCCCAGCAGTTCGCTGTACCTGGAAAATGGCGGCAGCCTGACTGCGGTAGGCACGGAAGACAAACCCATTGTGTTTGAAGGCAAGAACCACACGCCGGGCTACTGGAATGGGTTGACTTTCAGCAGCAACAGCTCGCGCAACCAGTTGAGCTATGTGAAAGTGGCGGATGGCGGTACGGTGGGCAGCAGCGGCGGTGCCGTGGTTGTGAGTGTGGCGGCGCGGTTGTCGATGGACCACACCACGATCCGCAACGCCGAAGGCAACGGACTGTATGTGGCGCAACGCGGCATCCTTGCACACTTTGAGAAGAACCACTTTCATGGCACAGAGATTCCACTCAGCGTGAAGGCTTCGGACCTGGCGATGCTTGATCCCGATACGACCTTCGCCGACAACAAGAAGAATTACGTGCAGGTGTACTTCAACGAATGCAACGTAAGCGACGATCAGACGTGGCGCGCACTGAAGATTCCTTACCACTTCGATTGCAGCCCCACCATTGAATCGCATGTTTCCATTGCGCCGGGAGCAACGCTGGAGTTCACAGAAGGCACAAGCCTCGACGTGAGACAACAAGGCAGCCTGTCCGCCGTAGGCACACAGGAAAACCCCATCGTATTTACAGGGACCGACCCCACACCGGGCTACTGGCGCGGTGTGTTTATTGAGTCGAACAGCGCGAGGAATGTAATTCGCAATGCGAAGATCACATACGCGGGACAGGACAAAAATATCGGCGGTGGTGTCTGCATCAGCGTTCGCGCGCGTGCATCTGTATCGGCTTCCGAGATTGCCTACAACCTTGTAGCTGGCATCCATGTATTGCAGAACGGCATGCTCAACGACGATGCCGCCAGCTCAAACAAGTTCCACGACAACAAGCAGGACATCCTCAAACAAAACTAAGCCGTATTGACCCCACAGACTCCTTCAGAATCGCTTTCACCTCTAGCCAATGATCCCCAGCATAACCATCAAAACTCGCGATGGGCATAACCAGGCCATATCTCTTGGGCTCAATCGTCCCAGATAATTCGACTCCACTTGCCATCTACTATCCCTTGTTTGTGAGTGAGAGTTCTACAAGAAAGGCCACCCTTGCGGGTGGCCTTTCTTGCGTTTGCTTTTTGCGCGGAGCGTGGTGGCTCCATGCAATGGTTAGTCGCCGGCTACGAGGTCTTCGTTCTTGATCTCGCCGACCACTTCTGCTGCCGGGGCTGCGGGCTTGATACCGCCCAGACCACCAATTTCACCGATAGCGACGAAGCCGGGCTGTTCCTGCTCCTTGAGGATTTCCTTGCGGTAGAGCTTCGCCATGCGGGCGTTCTCTGCATCCTGCTTCAGCTTGGCGTCGCGTGCGCGAATCTTTTCTTCGCGAGCGTTCTTGGCGATGCCGCTCTTGTCGAAGGTGTCGTTCGCAGCGGAGTTTACGTGAGCCTCGTTGAGAACCAGGTCATACTTCTCCTGCTTCTCAATGGCCACCTTTTTACCACCAGCGAAGATTTCGTGACGGCCGTGCTCCTCATACCACTTGGTGAGGGTTGACGTCATGTGCATCTTCTCGATGATGTTGCGCCAGCCGATGCCCGTGTTATACGCGCAGAAGCTGATTTCGCCTTCCTGCGTGGCGTAAGGAATGATGCACTGTTCGGTACGACGGAAGTCGTAGTTGAACAGATCCTGGAACCACATGCCGGCGATGAAGAGGAAGTTCCAGCGGTCGGCGCGGCGCTTCTCGATGTCGGCCATGGTGCGGTCGCCGGTTACCTTGCCGTAGTTGCGGCCGGTGGCGCCGAAGCACTTGTCGAACTTCTGCAGCAGGTCGAGGATGCGGAAGTGCGTAGGCGACTTGGTTGGGTCATAGTTGCGCAGCAGAGCGAGCGACACACCGACGATGGAGAGGAACTTACC
>Ga0153956_1000492_pt1 | contig 44362 bp, 40 predicted proteins | sample TSFL040MetaG_FD_104704 | JGI IMG/M metagenome (GOLD analysis project Ga0153956, IMG submission 104704) | Attine ant fungus gardens microbial communities from Florida, USA - TSFL040 MetaG | ecosystem: Host-associated > Fungi > Mycelium > Unclassified | place: USA: Florida, Wekiwa Springs... | reverse complement strand
TGCCGACGATCGGATTGAGCAGGCCGCCGTCGCTGCCGGGCGGCGGCGTCATCTCGGTGAATATCCTGACGTTCAGGCCCGCGACGCCGTTCCAGATCAGCGTGCCGAGGATCAGGACGAGCCACAGAAGGCCGAACCCCGCGGCGCCGACGGAAAGGCCGAGCCAGAGGCGGTTCTTGTTGAGGCGGCGCGCGTACATGTTCATCGCATCACCTCGTCTTCACTTCGAGACGGGAAAGCATGTAGCGGGCGAATGCGAGCACGATGAAGGTGATCACGAACAGGATGAAGCCGAGCGCGATCAGCGCCGACGTATAGATGTCGCCGACCGCTTCGGTGAATTCGTTGGCGATGGTCGCCGAGATGGTCGTGCCCGGCGCCATGATGGAGGCCGCGATCTTGTGGGCATTGCCGATCACGAAGGTGACGGCCATCGTCTCGCCGAGCGCGCGGCCGAGGCCGAGCATCACGCCGCCGAGGACGCCGGCACGGCTGTAGGGCAGCACGACGTTCCAGATCACTTCCCAGGTGGTGCAGCCGAGCGCGTAGGTGGATTCCTTCAGAACGCTGGGCGTCGTCTCGAAAACGTCCCGCGAGATCGAACTGATGAAGGGGATCACCATGATGGCGAGGATCAGCCCCGCGGTGAACATGCCGATGCCGTAGGGCGGACCGGCGAACAGTTCGTTCAGGACGGGGATGCCCGAAAACAGGCCGATGACGGCGGGCTGGATGTGCTGCTGCAGAAACGGCGCGAACACGAACAGGCCCCATATGCCGTAGATGATGCTGGGGATGCCGGCGAGCAGCTCGATCGCGATCGCGATCGGCTTTCGCAGCGACACCGGACACAGCTCCGTGATGAAGATCGCGATCCCGATCCCGACCGGCACCGCGATGCCCATGGCGATCAGCGAGGTGACGATCGTGCCGTAGATCGGCGCGAGCGCGCCGAACTTTTCGGTGACCGGGTTCCAGCTTTGGGTGGTGAGAAAATCCAGGCCGAAAGTGCTGAAGGCGGGCCAGGCGCCGAGCACGAGAGAAAGAAAGACGCCGAACAGAATGGCGAGAACGAGGAGGGCCGCGGCGAAGGTCAGGTTCTTGAAGAACACATCCTTGACGATGAATCGCTTGAGGCTCGTCGAACGCTCCTGGAAGCTCGCGGTCTCCAGCGTCAATATCGCCATCTCACTTCACCTCTACTACCCGTGAAACTCGAATTCTTTTTCTTGGTAGCGAAGGAGGCCGGTGGCAGTACCGGCCTCCCCCGTTCGCGCATACGCTACGTTCGCTGTCTCACATCGCTCCGGTGTAGATCGCCTTGCCGGAGGAATCCTTGATCTCCTTCGCCCAAGTCGTCTCGATCAGCTTCTTCACGCTGACGGGCATCGGGATGTAGTCGAGAGCCGACGCCATCTGGTCGCCGTTCTTGTAGGCCCAAGCGAAGAACTTGAGCGCTTCGGCGGCAGCGGCGGCGTCCGGCACCTTCTTCGGGACGAGGATGAAGGTCGCACCGGCGATCGGCCACGAACCCGCACCCGTCTCGTCGGTGAGGATCATGTAGAAGCCGGGAGCCTTCGCCCAATCGGCACCGCCCGCGGCGGCCTGGATCGAGGCACCGTTCGCTTCGACGGCCTTGCCGTCCTTGTTGACCATCTTCATGCCGGTCAGCTTGTTCTGCTTGGCATAAGCGGTTTCGACGTAACCGATCGAACCCTTGGTCTGCATCACGTTGTTGGCGACGCCTTCGTTACCCTTGGCGCCGATGCCGCCCGGCCATTCGACCGAGGTGTTGTTGCCGACCTTCGACTTCCAGTCCGCGCTCACCTTCGAGAGATAGTTGGTGAAGATGAAGGTGGTGCCCGATCCGTCGGAGCGGTGCACGAGCGCGATCGCCTGCGAAGGAAGCTTCGCATTCGGGTTCAGCTTCTTGATCGCCGCGTCGTCCCAGTTCTTGATCTCGCCGAGGAAGATCTTGGCGAGCGTCGGACCGTCGATCGTGAGCTCGTTGTTGGCAATGCCGTCGAGATTCACGACCGGAACGATGCCGCCCATGACGGTCGGGAACTGGAGCAGGCCGTCTTTATCGAGCTGCTCGGGCTTCAGCGGCATGTCGGAAGCGCCGAAGGTCACGGTGCGCGCCGTGATCTGCTTGATGCCGCCGCCGGAACCGATCGACTGATAGTTCAGGCCCGCGCCGGTCTCTTTCTTATAGGCATCCGCCCACTTGGCGTAGATCGGATACGGGAAGGTCGCGCCGGCACCGGAGATGTCGGCTGCGCGCGTCTCACCCGCGAGCATAACGCCCGCGATTACGAAAGCTGCTGAAAAGAGGAGGCTCGAGAGCTTCATGATAACTGTCCTAGGTGGCTTTTGGGTTGTCTTGTTTTTTTCATGCAGGGGTGACCTAGGCCCCTCCCACAACGGTTCTATGAAAGCTGGATGACAGCTGGATGACAGCTTAAGCCGCTGGCATCGCTTGCGATTTATCGCGCGAGCGGGATCCGGACTGTGAATACCGAGCCTTCGTCCGGCTTGCTTTCGATGGTCAGCCGGCCGCGATGGCGGGCGAGAATATGCTTAACGAGCGCGAGCCCAAGACCGGTGCCGCCCTGCGCGCGGCTGCGCTCGGTATCGACGCGATAGAAGCGCTCCGTGAGCCGGGGAAGATGCTCGGCCGCGATGCCGTGGCCGAAATCGCGCACGGCGACGAGCGCTTCATCTCCCTCTTCCCGCAACGTCACTTCGACTTTCTTTCCCGGCGCGCCGTATTTCAACGCGTTCTCGACGAGATTTTCGACGACGCGCAGCAGCTCGTCGCGGTCGCCGCGCACGTTCAGGTCCCCGGCTTCCTTCCTCGTTTCGATCACGACCTTCTGCTCGCGGGCAAGCGGCGCCAGGAGGTCGCAGGCAGTCCCCACGACCCCCGCAAGGTCGATCACATTTTGCGGCTGCAGGTGCAGGCTGAGCTCGATCCGCGACAGCGACATCAGGTCGTCGATCAGGCGCGCCATGCGCTTCGCCTGATCGTTCATGATGCCGAGAAACTTGTCGCGCGCCGCCGCATCGCCGCGCGCCGGTCCTTGCAGCGTCTCGATGAATCCCGAAAGCGAGGCGAGCGGCGTGCGCAGTTCGTGACTCGCGTTCGCGACGAAATCGACGCGCATCCGCTCGATCCGCCTTTCCTGCGTACGGTCGCGAAAAACGAGCAGAAAAAAATGCGGGCGCTCATGACCGAAGACGACCGGGGCAACATGCATCTCCAGCGAGCGTTCGACCGGCACGCGTTCCTCGATTTCGAGATTCTGCGGGGCGCCCGAGGCGGCCTTCTCCACCGCCTCGATGATCTGCGGGTTGCGGGTGGTGAGCGAGATCGCCTCGTTCGTGCGGAGGCGGCCGAACAGCGCCGCGGCCGCGACATTGCCCGCGATCAGGCGATTGCCGCCGTCCACGAGCAGCGCGGGCTCCGGCAGGGCCTGCACGATCGCGGCGACGGTCGCGGCGCTCGAGGCGGCTTCGGTCGAAATATTTTGCGCGCGCACGGCCGCGCCGGAAGCGGAACTCACGCGGTACCCGACAGCCAGCAGCGTGCCGAGTATGGCGATCGCGGGCAGTGCGATGATCGGATGAATCCAGCCGACTGCCGCGGCGGCGATGACCGCGACGAACGCAAAACCGATGAGCCAGCGCCCGCCATTCGGGTATGGCGTCAAGGGCGAGCCTTCCGGCACGCCTGGATCCGGCGCGGTGTTCATGGCTTCCCTCCTAGCGCGGAGGCTGTATCCGGGCGAATCAACCATATTTAATGTCCATTACCGTTCACCCGCTCCCCGGCCGCTTGCAAGGGCCGCCAAAGCGTGAGACGAGGGATTCGGGGCTGAGATACCGGAGCATAACGAGATGCGGTTTTCACTCGCGCCATTCGCTTCGCGCCCGATTCTTTCGCCCGTAATTCTCACCCTCGCCGGTTTCACCGGCATGACAGTCCCCGCCTTCGCCGAGCCTATTCCGCTTCCGACCGTCGACTTCGAGGTGAAGGCGACCATGATGGGCAAGAGCGAAATGACCATGCACCATTCCGGCGACCGGGCGCGCGTCGAGGCCGAAATCGGCCCCTTGCCCATTACCGGCATCATGGATCTGAAGGCCCGCAAAATGTACATGCTGATGTCGATCCCCGGCATGGGAAAAACGGCGATGGAAGTCGGCATCGGCGATGCGAGTTACGGCCAGGTCTACGGCGACGGCAAGCGCATCGGCAGCGATACGGTCGCGGGAGAGCCGTGCGATCTGTGGGAAATGGACGGCGCGAAGCCGCAACACGATAACGCGCATTTCAGCGGCCCGGTGGTCGTCTGCCTTTCCAGCGACAACATCCCGTTGCGGACACAGGCGACCGTCGAGGGCAAGCGCCGCACGGTCACCGAAGTGATCGAGGTCAAGCGCGTGAAGCAAGATCCGTCGCTGTTCGTTCTGCCGAAAGATGCCAAGGTGATGAAGATGCCGAAAGGCATGGGCGAAAGCATCGCCGCCGGCATGGCGACGGAAAAATAAGAGCGCTCAGCTCTTTTTGCGGGCGAGCTTCGCCGCCCGTTTTCCCCGCTTCGGCTTCTCCTCGTGATGCGAAAAGATTTCGCTGTGGCTGATCTTCTCGGCCACGGGCTTCAGGTCGAGGATGAATTCGCGGATGCCGAGGATCGCGAGGGAAATCACGAATGGCGCGATGTAATAAAACAGGCGGAACAGAAGCAGCGCGCCGAGCATGCTTTCCTTGGCGAAGGGCGTATTGGCGTGCCGGTGATAATGCAGAAGCGCGACAAGCATCGCCGCGTCGAACACGCCGAGGCCGCCCGGCGAGGAACTCGCAAATCCCAGCAGCGTGGAGCAGGCGAAGATCACCGCCAGCGAAACGAAATCGACATGCGAGCCGGCCGGCATCAGCACGTACATCGCGGCGGCACAACAGGTAAGATCGACGACGCCGATCAATATCTGGATCACGGTCAGGCGGCAGTTCGGCAGCGTGATGTTCAGCTTGCCCTCGTCGATGCCGACCGTGCGCGGCTTCATGCCGACCCACAATATATAAAGTACGAGGCCGATCAGGCCTGCGGCCCCGATCATGCGGTTGATCTCGTTGGGGAGCTTGTCGATCGCCGTCGCTGCTTCGGGCTCTATGATCATGCCGAAGCCGAGGAAAGCGATGTTGCCGAGCCAGAAGGTGAGGCCCGCGACCACGCAGATCTTGGCGACATCGACGACCGTCAGCCCGTACATCGAATAGATGCGATAGCGCACGGCTCCGCCGGATAAGGCCGTGAAGCCGATATTGTGCCCGATCGAATAGCTGGTGAACCCGGCGAGCGCCGCGATGCGATACGGAATGTCCTTCTTGCCGATCGTCTTGAGGGCGAAATAATCGTAGAAGGTGAGCGTGAAATAACCCGCCGCCACGAACAGGCCCGCCAGGACAAGCGCATGCAACGGCGTGCGCTTCAACGCCCCATAAACCTTCACAGGCTCGAGATCCTGCAGGATGTTATAGAGCACGACGCAAGCGGTCCCGACCAGCGCGAGGCCGATACAGATACCCACGAGATGCCAGTTCACCTTGTAACGCAAGAAATGGGCGATGGACTGGAATTTCATGGATCGCGTGTTTCCGGCAGGACGGCGCTTTCGACGAGCGGCCATTCGGTGCTTTTCGCGAGATTGCTCTCGTCTTCGCGTTTCGGCCGGCTTCCTTGATATACGGATTTGATGAAATAAATTCTAGCCCTCATTGCGGCGGGGAAATGCCGGGGACAAGGCATTTATCGCGGGCCGGACCTGGCATAAGCTCGCTTCCGGGCGAAGGGCATGAGCGAAATCGTCAACGCGTTCCTTCTGGTATTCGCGGCGCTGTTTCCGGTGGTGAACCCGCTCGGCTCGGCGCCCATTTTCCTGAGCCTCACGGCCGGCAGCACCGACGACGAGCGTAACCGGCTCGCGCGCGGAGTGGCTTTCAACGGCTTCTGGCTGCTGCTCGGCTCGCTGCTGTTCGGTTCCGAAATCCTCGAATTCTTCGGAATCACCGTGCCCGTCGTGCGCGTCGCAGGCGGCCTCCTGGTGACGTCGATGGGATGGAAACTCCTGAGCGAAGGCAGCGCGCCGCCGGAGCGCGAAGCCGTGCACAAGGAAGCCAAAAAGAGCGAGATCAACGACAGCTTCTATCCGCTGACACTGCCGCTCACCGTCGGCCCCGGCTCGATATCGGTCGCGCTTACGCTCGGCAGCCACCGCCACGCGGGCGAATTTCCCGAATACACGCTGATCGGCGCTGCCATCGCCGGACTCGTCGCGATCGCCGCGACGATTTACGTCTGCTATCGCTTCGCGGGACCGCTTGCGAAATTCCTCGGCAAGGTCGGCATCAATGTGCTGGTGCGCCTTTCCGCCTTCATTCTCGTGTGCATCGGCATCCAGATCGGATGGAGCGGCGTGAGCGCGCTGATCGCGAGCCTTCACCAAGCGGCGTAAATCTATTCCACCGTGTCGAGCTCGGGGCGATGCAAGCGTTCGCCCTTCTTCAGCATCACGCCGTGCACGGTCGCAATCCCGAGTTCCAGACTTTCGCCGATCCGATGCGCGCGCTCGATGAAATGCGCCGCGGCTTTCGGCGGGCACAGTTCGCGGGCGGTTTCCCCGAACAGCTCGAGCCAGCGGTCGAAGTGACGCCCATCGACCGGAAGCGGCAGATGCTTCTGCATCGGGCGGCCGTGATAGATGCCGGTCATCAGCGCGACCGACGACCAGAACGCGAACATCTGTTGCAGATGCGGCTCCCAGTCCGCGATGCGGGCGGCGAATACCGGGCCAAGCAGCGGATCCTTCTGCACGCGAACGTAGAACGCGCGCACGAGCTTTTCGATCATCGCTTCGCCGATTCCGGTTTCGGCCCGGATCGCCTTCGTCATTTCGGCGCGGCGCTCGGCCGCCGTCTGCGCGGGATCTTCCATCTTCACTTGCTCCGGCCGCGCAGATATTCCGCGAGCACCCGCGCGTGATTGTGCTCCTCGTCATGCGCCGCGTAGAGCAGCGTCACGCGGCGTTTCTTCGCGAGGTCGCGCAGATGCTTCACCGCGATGCGGTTCGATTTCAATTCGTCGCGATAGCGGCGGCGGAATTCGCCGAAACGCTCCGGATCGTGGCCGAACCATTTTCGCAGGCGCGGCGACGGGGCGATGTCCCTGAACCATTCGTCGAGCGCCGCTTTCTGCTTGCTCACCCCGCGCGGCCAGATGCGATCGACGAGGACGCGCGCGCCGTCCGCCTTTGCGGCGGGCTCGTAGATGCGCTTGATCTGAAATCTGACGGACACGGTGCCTTATATTACCCTCTCGCCGGGGGAGAACCTAGTCATGCTTGTTGCCTAGGTAATTGCACGTAGCGGGCGTACCGTTTCCACGCGCGAGCCAAAACGGATTTCGAGTTCTCGCGAAATGGGGCGTATATTACGGCCTTGCGACTCCAATGCTCCTTGTGCGCCGCGCGGATTCGAATATTGGTATCGCCAGCTTCTCATCCGAGGCACAACCAGCCACTCCGAAGACCCGCGCAATCTCAAGCAAAGAAATGACCTCGCACGTTTCATCAGCCAGCCGATCCCAAACATATATGGCCGTCCTGCTCATATTGAGCCTGACGCATATGCTGAACGACCTGATCCAGTCGCTGATCCCGGCGGTATACCCGATCATCAAGGCCTCGCACGCGCTCGATTTCACGCAGATCGGAATGATTACGCTGGTCTATCAGGTTTCGGCCTCGCTGCTGCAGCCGGTCGTGGGCCACATGACCGACAAGCATCCCATGCCGTACTCCACCGTTGCCGGCATGATGTTCACGCTCTTCGGCCTGGTGGGTCTTGGCCTCGCGCCGAATTACGGCTTCATCCTGCTGGCGGTCGCCTGTATCGGCATCGGATCCTCGATATTCCATCCCGAAGCGACGCGCATGGCGCGCAACGCCTCCGGCGGCCGGCACGGACTCGCGCAAGGAATTTTCCAGGTCGGCGGACAGGCCGGCAGCGCACTGGGTCCGCTGCTCGCCGCATTCATCATCGTGCCGCACGGGCAGCCAAGCCTCACCTGGTTTTCCCTGGCGGCGCTGCTCGCTATCGCGTTGATGATCTGGACGGCCGGGCAACACACCTCGATCCGCGAGCAAATCGCGCGGAGAAACGCTTCCGGCTCGGCAGCCGCCCCGGCCCAGCATCGTCATTCCCAAACGACCATTCTTGTCGGGATGGTCGTCCTCGGCTTCCTCATGTTCTCGAAAAACGCATATAACGAGAGCTTCCGGTCGTTCTACACGTTCTATCTGATCCACCGTTTCGGCGTTTCGATTCAGGTTTCTCAGTTGATGCTCTTCCTGTTTCTGTCCGCTTCCACGGTCGGCGTTCTCATCGGCGGCATCGTCGGCGACCGCATCGGGCGTTACCGCATGATCTGGATTTCGATCCTCGCCCCGCTGCCGCTGACACTGGCCCTTCCCTACGCGAATTTTTTATGGACGGGCGTTTTGACCGTTTCCATCAACCTGATCATGGCCAGCGCGTTCGCGTCGATCCTGATCTACGCGATGGAGCTGATGCCGAACCGCGTCGGTTTGATCGGCGGGTTTTTCTACGGTCTCAATTTCGGGCTCGGAGGCATCGCGGCTGCCTTGCTTGGCGGGCTGGCCGACAGCATCGGCATCGAGGGCATCTACAGGCTCTGTTCCTTTTTGCCGCTCGCCGGTCTGATGGCGTGGTTCCTGCCGCGAATCGAAGAACGCGGATCGGCCTGATCCCGCGCCCGCGAAAAAAGCGACGGCCTTTGTCCTTGCGCTATCGCGGGCGATCCATTTCAGCGGCGATCAGGTCCGCAAGCCTCGCCCGCTGCGCGCCGTCGTCGCCGAAATTATCGGGCGACAGCCAGCGTTCATACGCTCGCCGGAGACGGGGCCAATCCTTATCGACGATCGCGAACCACGCGGTGTCGCGATTGAGGCCCTTCACGATCATATGCTGGCGAAATATCCCCTCGAATTCGAACCCCAGACGAAGGGCGGCCCGGCGGGATGGAGCATTCAGGCTGTCGCATTTCCACTCATAGCGGCGATAGCCGAGATCCTCGAAGACGTGCCGCATCAACAAATACATCGACTCGGTCGCCGCCCGGGTTTTCTTGTACTTGTCGGAATAGTGGATGTTTCCGATCTCGATAACGCCGTGACCGGGATCGATCCGCATATACGACATCACCGCGACCGCTTTTTCGCTCTCCAGGTCAATCAGCGCATAAAAGATTTCGTGCTGGCGCGCGGCTGCGCCGGCCAGCCAGCGCTCGCAGCCGGAATCGCTCTCGAACGGCTCCGAAAACAGATAGCGCCAGGACGACCTGTCCGTTTCCCTGTACGCGTCGACAAGATCCTTCGCGTGCTTCGCGGCATCGAGAGGCTCGAGCCTGCAATATCTGCCAAGCAATACTTGCCGCGGCGGCAAAGGCCGCGGCGTCCAATTCTCGTATGTGCGGTCAGCGGCCAAATGCGTAGCCCTGCATGTAACGGGGGTTCGCCGCCGCTTTGAGCAGCGACCCGACACGGGATACCGCCGAAATCCTGCCGAGCGACCAGCCGTCGACGGTCTGAACGAGATGTCCGCGGCGCGCGAGCTCCTTTTGAACCGCGTCGTCGAATCTCGCTTCGAGCGTCAGGGAGCCGGGAGTTGCCTGACGCGGGAAAAAGGAACTCGGCATGTGGTCGTTATGAAACATCGGCGCATCGATCGAGCTCTGGAGATTCAGGCCGTGGTGCACATGCCGCAAAAAGAAGACCGAACTCCACTGATCCTGCTGATCGCCGCCCGGCGTGCCGAAGCTGCCATAAGGCTTTCCGTCCCGATGGATGAGCGATACCGACAATGTCGTGCGCGGCCGCTTCTTCGGCACGAGAGAGGCTGGCAGCCCCGGCTTCAGCCAGAACATTTGCGCCCGCGTGCCGAGCGCGAAACCGAGCCCGGGAATTGTCGGCGAGCTCTGCAGCCAGCCTCCGCTCGGCGTCGCCGAAACGATGTTGCCGTGCCTGTCGATCACGTCGATGTGGACCGTATCGCCGCGCACGGAACCGCGATGCCCCACCGTCGGTTCGCCGGCGCCGAGAGAGCGGGCGCTCATGCCGCCGGCCGTCGGCTCCCCGGCGCCCAGCGCGTGGCTGGCCTTCGCGACCGTCGGTTCGCCCGCGCCCAGTCCCGCGAACGCGTTATCCGCGGAGGCGATGTTGTACGGCACTTCGTGATCGAACCCCGGAATGTCGCCCGGCCGAAATTCGAGCGAGGCCGTGTCTCCGACCAGGCGCCGCCTTCCATCCGCGTAGGCATCGCTCAACAGATCCTGCATCGGGACCGTCACGAAATTCGGATCGCCGTAATATTTCTCGCGGTCCGCGTAAGCGAGCTTCGAGCATTCGGTTATCACATGCACAAAATCGGCGCCTACCGGGTCCATGCCGGAAAGATCGAACCCCTTCAGAAGCGAAAGCAGCTGCAGGAAGACCGGCCCTTGCGTCCAGGGGCCCGGCTTCATCACCTCGTAGTCGCCATAGGCCAGCGAAAGCGGCTCCTCGTAAGCCGGCTGCCAGGTGGCGAGATCCTGCCCCGTAAGCAGCCCGGCGTGCCGCTCCCCCGACGTATCCATGGCTTCCGTTCGCACGAAACTCTCGATCGCTTCCGCGACGAAGCCTTCGTAAAACGCCTTGCGTGCCGCCTCGATCTTTTGCTCGCGCGTGCCGCCGGCATCCTTCGACGCCCGGACGATCCTTTGGTAGGTTTTGGCGAGATCCGGATTCGAGAATATCGAGCCGGCCGCGGGCACGCCGTCTTTCAAATAGATTTCAGCGGAAGTTTTCCATTCGTCGCGAAACAGCGGCGCGACGATATCGATCGCCGCGGCGATACGCGGCAACATAATGTACCCGTCGCGCGCATAGGCGATCGCCGTTTCCATCACGTCTTCGACACTCATCGTGCCGTAGTCGCGAAGAAGCGTCATCCACGCCCCGAACGAGCCGGGGATGCAGGCGGGCAGAAAACCGCTGCCGGGAATGATGTCGAGTCCGAGCTTCGAGAAATGCTCGATGGTCGCGTTCGCCGGCGCCGTCCCCTGGCCGCAAAGCACGCGCGATTTTTGCGAGCGCGCGTCGTAGAAAATGACCGGAACTTCCCCGGCGAAGCCGTTGAGATGAGGTTCGACCACCTGAAGCGCGAATCCGACGGCGACCGCGGCATCGAACGCGTTTCCGCCCCGTTCGAGGATTCGCATTCCGGCCGCGGTTCCGAGCCAATGCGTCGACGCCACGACGCCGTAGGTTCCGGCGATCTCGGGGCGCGTGGTGAACTCGCTTTCGCCCGCGTCGGGACCGTAGCTGAACCGGAAATTTCCCAAGGCCAGATTTGACGACATTATCCCGCCTCACGCGTTGTTGGATGGGTGCGGCCTCCCCGGCCGCTACACGAGTTCACGTTGCGCTTCCGTCAGCATCTTCCAGACATAAGGGGCGAAGGAGCGCCAGACATCGACATGGAATACCGTCGGCTCCGGCCGGGACAAAAAGATGGCGGCGCGCTCGAATATCGTTCGCGTGCACATGCCGACCGGGAACTGCTCGAGCGACAAGTCCAGGGGGCATCCATGGTTCAAGAGATAGCCCGCGTCCGGTCCGGAAACCGAGAAGGCGTCCGACCTGTGACTTGCATCGACAACGGAGTAGTCGCCGGTACCCGACAGGGCCTTATCGAGATCGCCGGCGATCGCGGCGGGATCCTCTCCAACCGCCTGCAGCATCCACTCGTCCGGACCCAGCCAGTAGGCGGCGCGGCCGCCTTTCGAAACGAAGCGGCAAGCGGCTTGCGGAAGAGCAATTCCAAAAGCCGCTCCGGCGGCTTCGATCTTTTCCGGCCATCCGCGGAAAATCAACTTGGCTGCGTCCGGCAGGATTTGCAGCGCCGCGCCGGCGGAGCCATTCGCCTTTTGCGCGGTTTCGGCGACTTGCGACAGCGAGTTCATTCGTTGAAGCGGATGATTAGGCATTCAGCCGATCCCCCTTCACGTCGTAAAAAATCGGATCGACCACCTCGACCGGGATCCCGCCGCCTGGCATCGGCACGACGAGACGCCTGCCTTTCAGCGCGCGTCCGTCGCGAACAAGCGCGAGCGCGATCGAACGGCCCAGCGTCGCGCTCCAATAAGACGACGTAACATGCCCGAGCATCGGCGTCGGGATCGGCATATTCGGATCCGCGACGACCTGCGCGCCTTCCTCGAGGACGATCTTGGGATCTTCCGTCAGAAGCCCGACAAGCTGTTTTCGCCCCTTCGCGGAAAGTGCCGGGCGGGAAAGAGAGCGCTTGCCGACGAAATCCTTCTTGGCTTTTCCGATCGCCCAGCCGAGGCCGGCGTCGTCGGGAGTCACTGTTCCGTCCGTCTCCTGTCCGACGATGATGTAGCCCTTCTCGGCGCGCAGGACGTGCATCGTTTCGGTGCCGTACGGCGTAATGCCGTATTTCTTCCCTTCCGCGAAAACCTTTTCCCAGACGAACCGGCCATAGCCCGCCGGCACGTTGATTTCGAAGCCGAGTTCTCCCGTGAAGGACACCCGGAAGAGCCGGGTCGGAACGCCGCAAATCGTGCCCGTCCGGACGCTCATATGCGGCATGGCTTCGCCGGAAATGTCGATGCCCTCTGTGAGCGGCTCTATCACCTTGCGCGCCATCGGCCCCTGAAGGGCGATCACGGCCCACTGCTCGGTCGTCGACGTCAGCCAGACCTTGAGGTCGCTCCATTCCGTCTGGAGATAGTCCTCCATCATTCCCAACACGCGCGCGGCGCCGCCCGTCGTGGTGGTGACATGGAAACGGTCCTCGCTCATCCGCCCGACCACGCCGTCGTCCATGATGAAGCCGTCCTCGCGCAGCATGACCCCATAGCGGAGCCGCCCCGGCTCGAGCTTGGTCCAGCTGTTCGTATACATCCGGTTCATGAACTCGGCGGCATCCCTGCCCACCACCTCGATTTTGCCGAGCGTGGAGCCGTCGAAAATGCCGACGCTCTCCCGCGCCGCAAGGCATTCGCGCGCCACTGCGGCATGCATCGTCTCGCCGGGAAGCGGAAAATAATGCGCTCTTTTCCAGAGGCTCACGTCTTCGAAGACGGCTCCGTTCTCCTCGGCCCAGCCGTGGATCGCCGTCTTACGCACGGGATCGAACAGCTCGCCGCGAGCGTGACCGGCGAAAACGCCGAAGGTCGTCGGCGTGTAAGGCGGCCGGAAGGTGGTGAGCCCGACGCCGGGAACGGGCGTTTGCAGCGCGTTCGATACGATGGCGAGCGCGTTCATGTTCGACGTCTTGCCCTGATCCGTCGCCATGCCCGTGGTCGTGTAGCGCTTGACGTGCTCGATCGAGCGGAACCCCTCGCGGGTCGCGAGCAGCACGTCCTTGCTCGTGACGTCGTTCTGGAAATCCACCCAGGCGCGCGTCTTGAACGGGTTCATGCCGTGCGGCGTCGCGCCGATAAATCCTTCCGGATCGACGCTTTCGGCTTCGACCGCGATGGAGCGGCCATGGCCTCCGCTTCCGCCGATCGCCCAATCGCCGGCCGAAAATCCGTCCTCGATCGCGCCGGCGAGATCATACACACCGCGGCAGGCGCCGGCCGAGCGCTCGGGCTCGACGGACGTTCCGGGAACGAAGCTGCGCAGGCTTTCGTCGTAATTCAGCTTTCCGCCGGATTGCGAAAAAAGATGCACGCTGGGCGTGAAGCCGCCGGACATCAAAATCAGATCGCATTTGACGGTATCGCTCCGGCCCGGCGCACCCTTGTTGTCGAGGGCCGCGAGTTCGGCGGAAGCGACGCGCAAGCGTCCGTGCGTCTTCGTAATCACGGTTCCCGGCCGGATTTCCATCCCGGCGGAGCGCGCGCGGTCGACCCATTTTCCTTTCGGAGCGGCGCGCAAGTCGGCGACCGCCGCGATCTCGACGCCCGCGTCCTTGAGGTCGAGCGCCGCGCGATAGGCGCTGTCGCCCGCCGTGAATACGACCGCCCGGCGTCCGGGCTTCACCGCGTAACGGTTCGCATATATGCGCGCCGCGTCGGCAAGCATGATCCCCGGCCGTTCGTTGTCGGGAAAAACGAGCGGCCGCTCGATACAGCCGGTCGCAAGCACGACTTTTTTGGCGCGGACCTGCCACAGCCGCTCGCGCGAACGTTCGGCGGGAACAGCCGCGAGATGATCCGTAATCCGCTCGCACAGCCCCAGGAAATTGTGGGGGTACCAGCCGAATGCCGTCGTTCGCGGCAGCAGCGTTACGTTTTCGCGCTCCCGCAAGCGCTGCAGCGCCGCGCTCACCCATTCGGCGGCGCTCATTCCGTCGATCTTCGCCTGCTTCTCCGCAAGCAAGGATCCGCCCATTTCCGCCTGCTCGTCGCATACGAGAACGCGCGCCCCGCGATCGGATGCCGCGAGAGCGGCGGCCAGCCCCGCCGGTCCGGCGCCGACGATCAACACGTCGCAATGCGCGTAAACTTGAGAGTACGTATCCGCATCCGGCTCTTCGGGAGCCTTTCCCAGACCGGCCGCCCTTCGTATCGACGGCTCATAGAGCCATCGCCACGCGGACTTGGGCCACATGAAGGTTTTATAATAAAATCCCGCGCCCAGGAACGACGAGAAAAATTCGTTGACCGCGCCGATGTCAAAGCCGAGCGACGGAAAGCGGTTCTGGCTCTCCGCGGCCAGCCCTTCATAGATTTCGACCTGCGTCGCGCGGAGATTGGGCGTGTATCGCGAGCGATCCCTTCTTACGCCGACCAGCGCGTTCGGCTCGTCGGAACCCGCCGTCATGATGCCGCGCGGACGATGATACTTGAACGAGCGCCCCACCAGGTGAACGCCGTTGGCGATCAGCGCCGACGCGAGCGTATCTCCCTCGAACCCGCGATAGGGCTTGCCGTCGAATGTGAAATTGACCGGCCTGTCCCGGCGAACCCGTCCTCCGCTGGAAAGACGGTAAGGCGACGCGCTCATGCCGAACCCTCATGATCTGAAGGCTTCTGGCCGATTTCATAGGTCGCCGAAAATTTATCGCTCACGGTATTCCGCACGGCATTGAAGAAGCGCCCGCATCCGTTGGTGTGGCGCCAGCGTTCGGCGTGGGATCCTTTCGGATTCTTGCGGATATAGAGATAGGCGGCCCACGACTCGTCATCGAGCGCCGCCGGGTCCGCCGGACGCGCGATATGCGCCTCTCCGCCGTAGGTGAATTCGAGTTCCGGCCGCGGGCCGCAGTACGGGCACTTGATGATCAGCATACGGCCCCCACTCAGTGCGCGACGGCCGCCGCCGCGGCTTCGTCGATCAAAATCCCGTCGCGAAAGCGTTCGATCGTGAACGGCGCGTTGATCGGGTGCGGCTCGTCCTTGGCGACCGTCCACGCAAACAGGTTGCCCGCGCCCGGTGTCGCCTTGAAGCCGCCCGTGCCCCACCCGCAATTCACGTACAGGCCCTTCACGGGAGTCTTCGCGATGATCGGCGAGCGATCCGGCGTCACGTCTACGATCCCGCCCCAATTCCTGAGCATTCTCAACCGGCGGAACATCGGAACGAGTTCGCAGATGGCGCTCAGCGTGTGATTGACGATGTGCAAGCCGCCGCGCTGGGAATAGGAAATGTAAGCGTCGGTTCCGGCCCCGATCACCATCTCGCCCTTGTCCGACTGGGAAATATACGCGTGGATGGTGTTCGACATCACGACGCACGGAAAAACCGGCTTCACCGGCTCGGACACCAGCGCCTGCAGCGGAAAGCTCTCGAGCGGCAGCCGGACGCCCGCCATATCCATCACGACGCTGGTGTTGCCCGCCGCGGAAACGGCAATTTTCCTGGTCCGGATGAAGCCTCGCGACGTATCGACACCTTCGACGCCGCCATCGGCGGAGCGGCGGACCCCGACAACTTCGCATTTTTCGATGATGTCGACGCCGCGCGCGTCGGCCGCGCGCGCGTATCCCCAGGCAACCGCGTCGTGTCGCGCCGTGCCGCCTTTTCTTTGCAGCGCGCCGCCGAGGATCGGATACCGCATCGATCCGCCGACATTCAGCGGCGGGCAGAATTCCTTGCATTCCTCGGGCGTGAGCCATTCGTTATCGACGCCGTTCAGGCGGTTCGAATGAACGTGGCGCTTGAAGCTTTGGACGTCGTGGATGTTATGCGCCAGCATCAACACGCCGCGCGGCGAGTACATTACGTTGTAATTGAGCGTTTGCGACAGGCCATCCCAGAGCTGCAAGGCGTGATCGTAAAGCCTCGCGCTCTCGTCGAACAAATAGTTGGAGCGGATGATCGTCGTATTGCGCCCGGTGTTGCCGCCGCCGAGCCAGCCTTTTTCCAGCACCGCGACGTTCGTGATGCCGTGTTCCGCCGCAAGGTAGTATGCGGTGGCGAGCCCGTGCCCGCCCGCTCCAACGATCACGACATCGTATTCCGGCTTGGGCTCGGGCGACCGCCATTGCCGCTGCCAACCTGATTGGCCGCTCAAACCGTTTCGGAAAAGGGCGAACGCGGAATATCGCTGCATGGAACTCAATTCTGGCCGGCGAAGAACCTACTGTCCGGCCGCCCATTATGGCCAGCATTAGCCCGCCATAATATTGGGATTGAAGCGACATCGTTTTGCGCGGCGCTGCGTCAAATTAGGCCGAGCTTGGCGAAGCAACCTTCGACCGCGGACGCATCGAAGGTGGCGGCCGGACCTATCGCCACGAACCTCGAGACATTATCGCCCGCAAGTCCGCCGGCATCGGGCGAGAGGGAGGATCGCTCCCCTACCCGCTGATAGACGAACCGTTCGCTCCCGCTGCCCTCAAAATGGAAAACGCCTTTCGCCCGAATGATATTTCGGGGCAGTTGCCGCAACGAGGATTCGAGACGGTTCCGGTTCAGCGGTTCCGGCCAGGACATGCTGAAACTGCGAAAGGGCGTCTCGTGCTTTCCGCCCTCGACGCAAAAAAATCCGGCCGAATGCGCCGCGCCGATCCCCAGAACCACATCGGCCGGCAACGCGGAATGCACCGACTCGAGGATCGTTTTGCCCGGAGCGAGGCTTTCGATCCGGGCCAGCAGCATTTCCTTCGAATGCCGAAGGAGATCGGTTTTATTCAGGACGATCAAATCGGCGGCGGAAAGCTGCGGCCGCAGGACCGCCGCCGTAACGGGATCCTCCGCGCGGTCGACAAAGGTTTCCGCGTCGACCAGCGCGAGAATTCCATCCAGACGAAGCAACGGATTGGCGAGCGCGATTTGCGCGATGCCGCGCGGGTCGGCCAGACCGCTCGCCTCCAGCACGATGGCGTCGGGCAGCTCCGGCCGCTGCGTCAGGCGCAGCAGCGCCGCGATCAGATCGCCTGCGACGCTGCAACACGCGCATCCGTTGCTGAGGCTGATGGAGCTTTCATCCCGCGCGGCGATGAGCTCGGCGTCGATATTCACGCTGCCGAAGTCGTTGACCAGTATCGCCAGCTTTCGGCCGTGCGCGCCGGAAAGCAGCCGGTTCACGAGAGTCGTTTTTCCGGCGCCGAGAAAGCCGGTGATTATCGTAAGCGGCAGCGAATCCTTCCTGCCCCGCAAGTCGTCCGGAATCAGCCGCGCGGCATCGAAGATGCCCGTCAGCATCTCCAGGGTTTGTCCGGCAAGCGCCGCCGATGATTTCGCCGACATCGTCGTCACCGATCGCTCAGGCAGGGTGCGGCCTGCCGCCCAGTACCGTTCCCCAGATCGGGATATCCTTCAGCGCCGCGGGCGCGACCTCGAATGGATCCTGTTCCAGTATCGTAAAATCCGCGAATTTTCCCGGCTCGAGGCTTCCGATCTTCTGCTCCATGCCGAGCACATAGGCCGCGTCGATCGTGATGGCACGCAAGGCGCGATGCACCCCGATCCGCTCGCCCGGCGCGAGAACGCTCTTGCCGTCGAGCGCCACCCGGTTCACCGCGATCCAGGCGGCGGTCAGAGGATGCAAGGGAACAAGCACGAGCGAATAATCCGAATGCAGCGCGAAGACGACGCCTTCCCGCTCCAGCGATCCGAGGCGGGCGATGGCTTCGGAGCGATCCGGCCCGAAACCCTGCTCGCTATGCAACTGTCCGCGATAATGAACGAAATAAATGTTCACGCTCGCGAGCCCGCCCAGCGACTTCAGCCTTCGCGCCTGGTCCGGGCGGCTGATGCAGTAATGCTCAAGCGTGAAGCGGTGATCGAACCTCGGATGGATCGCTTGCAGCTTCGCCAGCGCATTCAACGACGCATCGACGGCTTCGTCGCCATTGGCGTGGCAATGGATTTGGACTCCCGCCTTCCAGAACGGCAGCATGCGCTCGTGAAACTCTTCCCACGGAATGTCGTTTCTCAGGCCGTTGCCTCCGTCGAGATAGCCCGGGAAATTCAGCCTGAGCGACATCGCGGGGAACGATCCATCGGACATGAATTTCACGCCGTGGAAAAACAGCTTGTCGCTGTTGTTGCGCGCGGCGGCGTCGAGCAGGAACTGCGCCGCTCCCGCGCCATGCTTGTCGACAAGGCGTCCTTCCAGCGGCACCAGCCCCATTCGAACCGGGAACGAATCCTCCGGAACGACCTTCGCGTGCAGAGCCCATTCGATATCGAAATCCGCCTTGCCGAAAATCAGCTCGGCCGTGGTCGTGATCCCCGCCTTGCAGGCGATCGCTCCCATCCTGCGCAGGCCGTCTTCCCCGCCGCGTTTGGCGATTTCGGCCCGCATCGCGCCGAGGGCGACGCGCTGCGCTTCGATCTCGACGAACTGCCCGTTCAGCCGCCCGTCCGCATAGCGCAGGATGCCGTGCACGTTGGTGGTTTCCGAGGCGCCGGTGCGGGCGATGGCGGCGCTGTTGAGATAGATGAAGTGCGGCGCATAAGAGATCACCCAGATCGGGCGCTCGGTGGAAATCTCGTCAAGCTCGTCCCTGTGGAGGTGCCCGCCCTGACACGCCGGGTCCAGTCCCCACGCGATGAGCGGAGCATGCGGGTCCTTCTCCGACCGATCGACGGAACGGAGCTTGGCCATGACTTCGGCGCGCGTCGCAAGGCCGGGATTGATCCCCTCCGGTCCGGGAGACTCGATAGGGCCTATATAATGAAGCGCAAGATAGGCGGACGAAATCGCAAAATGCGTGTGCGGATCGATGAAGCCCGGCAGGATGGTTTTATCGATGAAGGTGTCGTCGATTTCGTGCGGATAGCGCTTGAGCCAGGGCTGCATCGATTCGATCGTGCCCGTGGACAGCACGCGCCCGTCGACAACCGCGACCGCCTCGGCGGCGGGGCGGCCTTCATCCATCGTGTGAATCTTCTTGGCCCGGAATACCTTGATCTTGTTCATCGCCGTTCCCATCGCATGATCCGTAGTTGACGCCGGTTGGGCCCTGCGGCGCTGTTACGAACGCGACACCCGGCGGGTAATATTGCGAATTAAACCCCGCTTTTCCGGCCGCAAGGCGCGCGCATCCGCGAAAACGTTTGGATGCTTACGACGCGCGCCGCGTAACGAGACGACATCCGGCCGGCGCGCGCTTGCCTATTCGCGGTTTCCCGCGATGATCGTTTCGGTTCGCGCTTCGACGATCGATCAAGAGAAAATTTCCATGCCCGACAACGATCTGCGCGGGAACAGCTGGAAAGTTCCGCCAAGCCTCTATCTCCAGCGGCGCCCCGCGACGAACGGCATCCCCGCGCCGAAATCGCTCTACCTGACCATGCAGGATGGCTGCCGGATCGCGGCCGACATTTATTTGCCGCCGGAAGACAAGCGCTATCCGACGATCTTCATTCAGACCCCGTACTACCGCCGTTTTGCGGTCGCGGCGGAAGCCCAAAATGTCGAAGCGGCACCCAATATCGCGAAGTTCCGGGACATGTTCGTTCCGCGGGGATACGCGATGGTCGTCGTCGACGTTCGCGGCACGGGAGCGAGCTTCGGGAACAGGGACAGCTTCCGTTCTCCGCGCGAGCGTCACGACGCGGTCGAAATCGCGGACTGGATCGTTTCGCAGCCATGGTCCGACGGGAAGATCGGCGCCACCGGCATCTCCTATCTCGGCGCGGCGAGCGACTTCCTGGCGAGCACTGGTCATCCCGCGGTCAAGGCGATCGCGCCGCTCTTCTCGGTCTGGGATACCTATCTCGACAATTATTATCCCGGCGGCATTCTGCTGACCAATCTTGCGGCCGTGTACGACACGCTGATGCAGGCGCTCGATCAGGACCAGCGGCATCTTCTCAAGCAATTCGTCTATTATTCCGACCCGAACTTCCGGGGGCCGAGGCCCGTTGACGACGATTGCGACGGCGCGCAATGCAAGGCCGCCGTGGCCGGGCACGGCGAGAACTTCCGGATGCCCGAGTTCATGCGCGGGCTTTCGCTTCGCAACGAACCGCTGCCGGGCCGGCCGGATCTGTCCTCCGCCAGCATCAGCCCGAGCACATATGCATCGGGCGTTTCGGAAGATGTGGCGGTCTATTCGGTTTCAGGGTGGATGGACGGCGCCGGATACGCCAACGGAGCCGTCGGCCGGTATCTGACGCTGCCCAACCGCAACAAATACCTTTTGCTCGGCCCGTGGGATCACGGCGCTCGCATCAACGTGTCCCGCTGGCGCGCCGGCGAAACGCCCGAGTTCAACATCCTCGCGGAGATTCTGCGGTTCTTCGACGAATATCTTCTCGGGCAGGACACAGGCATCAAGAACGAAGACCCGGTACATTATTTCAGCATGCATGACGAACGCTGGCATGCGCCCGCCGCGTGGCCGCCCGTGCCTCCGGACGAGGCGCAGCTGTTTCTCGGCCAAGACCGAACGCTGTCTTCCGGGAATAAAGGTTCGGGCGAAGAAAAATACGAGGTCGATTTCAATTCGGGAACGGGCCAGTTCACGCGGTATGAGCGCATCGCCGCCATCGACAGCCGGGAGTACTACACCGACTGGCAAGGCCGCGATCGCCTGATGATGAATTTCGATTCCCCCGTTTTGGCGCAAGCCGCCGAGCTTACGGGAAACGGGACGGCTTCTCTTTGGGTAGCGAGCGATCAACCGGATTTTGCCGTTCACGCCTATATTTCCGAAGTGCTTCCCGACGGGCAGGTCTTTTACGTCACCGAAGGGTTGCTACGCGCGCTTCACCGGGCAGAAACGCCACCGCCTCCGAACTATCGCGCGACATGGCCGTTCCACCCGTGCACCCGGTCCGCCGCAAAGCCGATGCCGATCAACGAACCGCAGCAATTGCAGTTCGCGCTGCTGCCGATTTCCTGGACGTTCCAGGCCGGCAGCCGCATTCGGCTGTCGATTGCCGGAACCGACAAGGATCACTGCGAACGAATCCCGGCGCAGGGCCCCGTTGCAATAAACGTCCTCCGCGGAGAAAAGTATCCATCCCGGATTTCGCTGCCCCTGAAGGGCTGCCAATGGAAAGAAAAATGAGTCTTCAAAAAAGCGACGAGCTTCTGGATTTCCTCCGCCAGCACGGCATTCAGGCGAAAACTTTCGATCATGCCCCCGTTCATACGGTTGCCGAATCGCGCGCGTTGCGGGGCGACATTCCCGGCGCTCACACCAAGAATCTTTTTCTGCGGGACAGCAAGCGGCGTTTCTTCCTTGTCGTCACCGACGAAAATACACCGATCCATCTGAAGGCTCTGGGGCCGGCGATCGGAGCCCGGGGAGGCCTGTCCTTCGGCTCGCAGGAAGCATTGCTGGAGCATCTCGGAATAACGCCGGGCGCCGTGTCGCTGCTTGCCGCCATCAACGACCGTCAAAAACAAGTGACTGTCGTTATCGATCGAGCGCTTCTCGAACATGCGCCGATCAACTGTCATCCGCTCACAAACGAGCGCACGACGTCTCTCACCCGGGAAGATATCGCCGCGTTCTTCTCCGCGACAGGACACGAACCGCAATACGTAAATCTGCCGGCGGGAACATAAATCGCGAGCACCGGCCGGCCGCCATACTTCTCGTTACACCTCGAACAAGAAGCACGACTGCGGCGGAATCAGCAAAGCGATGTTCTGCCCGACTTCAAAACCGGCGCCGATGCCCTGGTTCGGCCGCTGGACGAGCGCGTGGCGGTTCTCGCCGATACGGACGCGATATTCCACCGATGGCCCGAGGTAGCTCACCAGTTCGACAACGCCGCCGATCCGATTTGCCTCGGGAGCGGTGCCGGGGCTTTCCTCGCCGGCTTTTACGATGCCGATTTTTTCCGGCCTGACGCCCAGAAGCGAGGCGGACCGGACATCGGGGGAAATTTTCAGCGACAGCCCGAAATTCGTCCGGAATTCGCTTCCGGTCACGGAGCCCTCGAAAAAATTGGTTTTTCCGATGAAGTCGGCGACGAACGGCGTCGCCGGTCGCTCATAAAGATCGGACGGAGAGCCGATTTGCTCGATCTTCCCTCCGTTCATGACCACGAGGCGGTCAGCAAGGCTCAATGCCTCTTCCTGGTCATGGGTCACAAACACGGTCGTAAGACCCAGCGACTGCTGCAGCTGCCGGATTTGCAAGCGAACCTCATGCCGCAGCTTCGCGTCGAGCGCCGAGAGGGGCTCGTCCAGCAAAAGCACGTGCGGATTGATCACGAGCGCCCTTGCGAGAGCCACCCGCTGCTGCTGGCCGCCCGACAACTGGCGCGGCATCCGTTCCGCGAATTTTCCCAGCTGAACCAGCTCCAGCGCTTCCGCCACCCTCTTCGCAATCTCGGCCTTCGGCACGCGGCGCATTTCCAGGCCATAGGCCACGTTCTGCGCCACGGTCATGTGCGGGAACAGCGCGAAACCTTGAAATACCATGCCGGTGTTTCGCTTGTTCGCCGGAAGATTGGTGACATCCTCATGCCCGAACAATATTCGGCCTTCGCTCGCTTCCACGAAGCCGGCGATCATCCGAAGCGTCGTCGTTTTCCCGCATCCGCTCGGGCCCAGGAGCGCCAGGAACTCTCCGTCGCGGATCTCCAGCGACATTTCCTCCACCGCGACGACGGCCTCGTATCGTTTTGCGATGTTTTTCAGGGTAACGCTCGACACTTTAGTTTTCCTTCTAGAACGTCTTGCTGAGGCGAACGTAGCGATCCGAGATTATCAACGCGCAACCGATCAACAGGATCTGGATCGTCGCGACGGCCATGATCGTCGGGTCCGTTCTGTACTGAAGGTAATTGAGCATCGAGATCGGCAACGTGATGCGTCCCGGGCCGACGATCAGCAGGGATTTTTCAAGATCGCCGAAAGACGCGATAAAGCCGAACAACGCCCCCGCGGTCATTCCGGGCCGGATCATCGGAAATGTAATGCGGAAAAAAGTGGTGAGGCGTCCGGCTCCGAGACTGAGAGAGGCCTCCTCGATCGAAGGGTTCAATCCCGCCAGCGACGCGATCATCAGCCTCAACACCCATGGAATCGCGATCAGCGTATGCGCGATCACCAGCCCATAGAATGTCGAAGCGAACTGAACGTTCGAGCGAACCTGCAGGTCGATGTAAAACAGGTAAATCGCGCTTCCGGAGACGATCGCCGGGATCATGAGCGGCGACATCAGGATCGTGTTGATCATCTCCCGTCCGCGAAACCGGTACCGGGCGATGGCAAGACCCGCGGGCGTAGCCAGCAGGATCGCGAGCAGCGACGCGCAAATCGCGACTTTAAGGCTCAGCAGGAATCCGTCCCTGAACGCCGCAAGCGACCAGGCCTGCAGGAACCACGAGGAAGTGTATCCTTCCGGCGGGAAGGACATGATCCTGTTGCTGAAAAAAGCGACCCAGAACGTGATGGCCAGCGGAAACAGCACGAAGAGAATGATCAGCCAGACGCTTGAAAGATACGCCCCCCTCGCCAGTTTTTGGAGGATCACATCCTTCATGATCACGCGCTCGCTCGCGTCGAACGATTGAAGACGATGCTCGAACCGATCGTGAGCAGCATGGTCAGCGCGATCAACACGAAAGCGAGCGCGGACCCGAACGGCCAATTCATGTTCGCCGACATCTGCAGATAGATGGTCGGCGCCATCATATGAAACTCGGGCCCCCCAACGAGAACGGGCGTTGCATATGCATTCATCGAGAGGATGAAGCAGAGAACGGAACCCGCAAAAATTCCGGGCAGCAGCAGCGGAAGCACGACCCGCCGGAAGGTGGTGAACGGAGACGCTCCGAGATTCAGGGACGCTTCCTCGAGGGAAATATCGATATTTTGCATGACGCTGTTCAGCGTCACGATCATATAGGGCAGCAAAACCGAGATCAGGGCCGCGATGACCGCGCCCGGCGTGTACAGAAACCGTATCGCCTCGGGCACGATGCCGAACCTGACCAGCAGGAAATTCAGCAGCCCGCCGTTATCGAGGACGATGATCCAGCCGGCGGTACGCACGACGTTTCCCATGAACAGCGGGAGCACGATCGCGACGATAAGATATCTTCGCAGCGCGGCCGATCGGGTTCGGGCGATGTAATACGCGACCAGTACGCCTCCGACGAGGCAGAAGGCGGTCGTGACCGAAGCGATCCAGAGCGTGCGCCACAAAACCTGCTGGTAAAATTCATCCTTGAAAAATTTTACGTAGTTATCGAGCGTGAACGCCTCGATGAACATCTGCGCGGGATCGTAGCGGAAAAAGCTCAGCCGCAGCATCATGACCAGCGGCAAAAGCAGGAAGACCAGCACGAACAGCAACGCCGGCGCCGCCAGCTGATAGGGGGCGGCGCCTTTTACGCCGATGGAGAGGCGCTTAGTGGTTCCAAGCGTCGCATCGCCCTGCATGTCGCACGATCAGCTTTTAAACTCTTTATTCCACCACTCGAGCAGATCGGCTCGATGCGTCAGCCACCACTCGTGCGGACGGTTGTGCAGCTTGTTTTGCTCGGCTTCGGTGAACGGAATTTCCTTCTTCGCCGGATCGGGAAGCACCGTTTCGTTATTCGCGGGAGAGTAGAAGGATTTTTGCACCAGGCCAGCCATGCCCTTCGGATCGAGGAGAGCGTTGCAATAGAACCTCGCGCCCTCGATGTTGGGAGCCTTCTTTGCGATGCACATGCCAAAAATAATGGTGATGGCGCCTTCCGCGGGATAAACGGGTTTTACTTTCACGCCCTCGGTCGCAAACTGGAGGAGGCGCGCCTTGTAGTTCGTTCCGATGACGACCTCTTCGTTTTTCAGCGCCTGTTCCTGCTGCAGGTGGCCCGGATAGATTCGCGGCTTCACCGCCTTCTTGAACTCCATCATGCTGGCCTTGACATCATCGACCTTGATGTTGTCGAAGCTCTTGCCGACCTTCAGCGCACCCACTTCAACGTGATGATACCAGTGCGTATCGGTCAGGCCGACCATTCCCTCATATTTGGGATTCCACAGATCGGCGAAGCTCGCCGGTACGTCCTTGACCTTTTCCGGATTGTAGCCAATCACCCAACCGCTGTACTGCCAGGGCACGAACGTATCCGTCCGCAGCTTGGGGTCCACGTTCTTCAGCCGGGGCACATCGCTTTCGGTGACTTTCTCCAGCACGCCCGCCGCCGCCATTTCGAATGCCGCGGCATCGTCCAGATGCGCGACGTCGAGCGTTCCCTGCGGCAGGCGCCGGGTCGCGAGGAGCTTGGTTCGGCGCGGATCGAGAAGACCGAGATCGCGGACGACGGTGTAGCCGGCCTTTTCGACGATCGGGGTTTCGAAGAATTCGTTCGTCCGATCGGCCCAGTCCCCGCCCCAGTTCGCCACCACGATTTGACCGCCTGCGGCGAAGGTCCTTCCTGCGGAAACGGCCAAAGCGGCGCCCGCACATGAGCCCAGAAAAGTCCTGCGGCTAAGCGATCCTTCTGACCAATTTTTCATCCCCACCCCATGCAAGCCATAGAACCTGGCGACTATTATGATAGTGGCCGATACAACGACCCTCTTTATTTATAGGCTAGGCATCCAAATAGCTGCATGTAAAGATGCGACACGTTCAATGTAAGGCTCGACAGACTCCGAGGGGTTTTCGAAATCGGGGTGGGGATTGTCGATGATGCCGATCGCTTCGTTATTGGTGCGCTGCCCTGCGATTGTTCCTTGGGTGGCGGAGGGATAACTCATGCATTGTGCCATCCGCCCTCTTCGCGTGGGTTTCATTCTCGCGAATAATTTCACGCTGACGGCACTGACTACTTTTGTCGACGTATTGCGCCTCGCGGCCGACGACGGCGACAACAGCCGTCCGATCCGCTGCCAGTGGCACATTATGTCCGCGACGGGAGAAGCGGTTCGCTCCAGCAGCGGCATTCTCATTCATCCCACTTCGCGGCTCATCAACCCGAGCGAACTCGACTACATCGTCGTCGTCGGCGGGCTGCTTCATCGCGGCCCTCAACTCGACGAAAAAACCAGCAAGTATCTGGTCGAGGCGGGCAAAACGGAGATCGACCTGATCGGCGTCTGCACGGGGAGTTTTGCGCTTTGGCGCCTTGGCCTCCTGCGGCAACGCAAATGCTGCATCAGCTGGTACCACTATCGGGATTTCCTCGAAGAGTTCGGCGACACGCTCCCGATCGCGGATCAGCTTTTTGTCATCGATGGAAAACGCATCACGTGCTCCGGCGGCGTGGGCGTCGCGTATCTGGCGGCCCACATCGTTGAAGCGCGGATGGGACTCTCGAGCGCCCAGAAGGCCCTCCATATCCTCCAGATCGACCGCAACCTTCCCGGTTCGACGGCGCAATCCGCTCCTCCGACTTCTTTCGTCAGCGACGACAGCCGAATTTCGCGCGCGCTGCTCGTCATGGAACAGAATTTATCGTCTCCGCTGTCGATCAAGGAGCTCGCAGCGAAGATTCATCTGAGCACGAGACAGTTGGAGAGACTGTTCAAGGAAAAAACCGGGCAATCGCCGCAGTCCGTCTATGTCGATCTTCGATTGCGGCATGCATACTGGATGTTGAAGACCGACCTTTCGCTGGCCGCGATCGCTGTCGAGACAGGATTTGTAGACGGCTCGCACCTGAGCAAGGCATTCAAGGCTGCATTCGGATCGAGCCCTTCCGAAGCGCGCCGTCAGCAAAAAAGCGAGCGGCCGGTCAAGGGCGCGACGGATCGCGAACCCAGGGTGTTCGCGCCGGTCAGGATACAAAGCAGCCCGTTCCTCAAAAGCCCGGCCGCTATCCCCTAGCCTTCCCGAAGGCGTGTAACGCCAACCGAGACGGCGCAAAAACGCGCCGGCGATCGACGGCAATCAGGCGGGCGCCACCTCGAACATGCAGTGGTCGTGCTTGCCTTCAGCCGCGCAATATATTTCTTGCGCCTTGACGCGCCTTTTGAGGCCGGCGCTCTCGGTCACATATTCGATCGAGCCTTCCAGCCACGCCGCGAACATGTAACAGACCTTGCGGCCGCAATTGCGATGAGCTTCATCCACCATCGCGGAATTTTTCAGCATTACGCGCGCGGTGCCCGCTTCGGGGGCGATGTCGACGATCTCGAACTGCCCCCAGCCTCTTTGCGTGATGCGCTTCATATAATGGCGAAAAACCGCGACGCCGTCGAGCTTGTGGTAGCCCGCTTCCTTCTGGCACCAAAAATACGCGGACTTGTATCCCGCGGGCCGCAAAATATTCTCGAGCTGTTCGGCGCCGAGCGCCGCTTCCACCGCGTAATGATTATTGAGAAAAAAGTGCTGAGGCACCAGGATCATCGGCAGACCGTCCACCGACCAGCGCCCGGTGTCCTCGTCGACCTGAATATCGACCGCGGGGCGTCCCATGCCTAGCGGCCCCAGACGCGGCGCAGGAGTTCCAGCCAGTTCTTGCCGATTACGCCTTCGATGCGCGCGCCTTTCCAGCCGCGCCGTTCCATCGCGGCCGTCAGGTTGGGCCACTCGCCGATGGTCCGCAATCCTTCGGGATTGATCACATCGCCGAAGTTCGTCAGACGGCGGGCGTATCCCTTGTCGTGGGTAATCCAGTCGAAGAATTCCTGGCCATAGCCTTGCGTGAAGTCGGTGCCGATTCCGACATTTCCTTCGCCGCAGATGTTGATCACATATTCGATCGCCTCGACGTAATCGTCGACATTCGCGGCCGGCCCCTTTTTCAGGAAGGGCGGGAACATCGTCACGCCGACAAACCCGCCGTGATCGACGATGAATTTGAGCTGCTCGTCGCTCTTGTTTCGCGGATGCGCCTTCAGACCGGCGGGCAGGCAGTGCGAATAGGCCACGGGCTGCTTGGAAGTCAGGATCACGTCTTCGCTGGTCTTCGCGCCGACATGCGAAAGGTCGCAAAGAATTCCCAGCCGATTCATTTCGGCGACGACTTCGCGGCCGAAATCCGACAGGCCCGGGTCCTTCGACTCGTAACATCCGGTCCCGACGAGATTTTGCGTGTTGTAGGCCATCTGGATGATGCCGATTCCCAGCTCTTTGAAGAGTTGGAGATAACCGATCTGATCCTCGATGCCGGTGACATTCTGCCATCCGAGAATGATGCCGGTTTTTCCTTCGCGCTTCGCGCTTTCGATGTCCGCCGCCGTGTAGACCTGCCTGATCAGATCGCCGTGATCGCGAAAGAGCGCCTTCCAGCGCATTATGTTGCGCATCGTTTCGGTGAAATTCTCCCATATGCAGCAAGTACAGTTCGCTGCGGTGAGCCCGCCCTTGCGCATGTCCTCGAACACCGAACGATCGAATTTCGAAATAATCAGGCCGTCGATGACGACCGATTTTTCATGGAGTCCTTTGCTCATGCTTGTTTTCCCGGATTAGGCGGCTGATGTCTGAACGGCGGTGCACAAAATAACATCGGAAACGTACATTTTTTAAAGGATCGATGCATTCCGATAGGAAATACGCGCCAGAATTTCGAATGAACCCGCCAAAGCACCGCGATTCTTCAACCGAAATGACGCATTTATACATGAGGCGCTTTATCCATATGCTTAGCTCCGGACAGACTCGAAAAACAAACGGGTCGCCAAGTGCCATAAGTCACGCGGAGGGTTCGATATGGATCTGATGAGATGGAGCAAAAGGCTCGCTATTTTGGCTGCCGTGAGTGCATTTGCCATGGTGGCGCTCGAGAGCGAACAAGCCTTCGCTAAGGAGAAGGTAAAAATCGCTTTCGTCGGTCCGATGACCGGATCGATCTCCCCGCACGGCATCGGCGGCCGCAACTCGGCCGAACTCGCCGTGAAGATCATGAACAGCGATCCGAAGACCAAGTACGAGTATCAGCTCGAAGTCTTCGACGACGAATGCAAGCCCAATGTGGGCGTTCAGGTCATCACGAAAATCGCCTCCGACCGCTCCATCGTCGCGGCAATTCCCCATTACTGTTCGGCGACGGCGATCGCCACCGTCGACATCTTCCATCGCTTCAAGCTGCCGATGGTGATCTGGGCCGCCGTGCTTCCGGAAATTACCTATGCGCAGAAATATCCGGAAATTCACCGCGTCAGCGGAATCCTGATCGGGCAAAACCGCGTGGGCGCGCAGTTCATGAAGGAGCACGGCTATACGACCTTCGTGTCGGTCGCGGACTCGACCGATTACGGAAAGTCCATGAACAAGTATTTCACGCAATTCACGCTCGAGAATAACAACAAGATCCTCGGCACCTTTTCCGTTCCGCCGGATCAGCAGGACCTTTCGGCGGAACTGACGAAGATCAAGGAACTGAATCCGCAGGTGATCTATTTCGGAGGGCTGACGCCGCTCGGCGCCCGCCTGCGCACTCAAATGGAGAAGCTCGGCATCACCGCCCAGTTCGAAGGAAATTCGGGCATCATGGGCGACAACTACATCAACGCCGTGGGGCCCAAGCTCGCCGAGGGAACCGTTACGTTCTTCGACTCCCCTCCCATCGCGAAAATGCCCGGCGGCAAATTCTTCACGGAGCAATATCAGGCCGCGGGCTATCGCGAACCTCCGGAGGCTTATGGGCCGTTCGCCTATGTCGCGACCCGGCTCGTCATGGAAACGATCGAAAAAGCCGGTCCGGACCGGGCGAAAATCACCGCCGCGCTCGGTGACGTCAAGGACGTTCCGTCGATCATCGCGCCGATCACCTTCGACGATCACGGGCAGAACATCACGCCGCTCACCACCAAATATGTGGTTCAGGACGGCAAGTGGGTCGTGTGGGAAGACAGCGAATACGCGACGGGCAAGCGCAAGCTGGTCAACTGCCCGCACTGCTAGTCTCGGGGAACTCCATGGCCGCCGTATTTCAACACATCCTGAATGGCCTGATGCAGGGCACCATTTACGGATTGGTGGCCATGGGGTTCACCATTTTCTTCGGCGTGATGAACGTCATTAAATTCTCGCACGGCGACGTGCTTACGTTCGGCGCCTTCGCGGCGATCGTCGCCGTCTGGACGACGAGCGGTCTTGGCTTGCCGATCTGGCTGCAGGTGATCTTCGTGTTCCTCGCCGCGATGCTTGTGTCCGCGGTCGCGGGCGCCGCGATCTCGCATTTCCTGATCATGCCGCTGCGCAACGCTCCGCCGCTCAACATGCTGCTGATGACCATGATGACCGGAACCGTCCTGCGCGAAACGATCCGGCTCTTTTTCCCGAACGGAACGAATTCGCAGCGATTCCCCGAACTCCTGCCGGTGGGCGGGCTCAACATCGGCGGCGTTTTCATCCGCTACGACGGGATGATTCTGATCGCCTCGGGCATCGCGTCGATCGCGATCGTTCACTGGATCATCGTTCATACCCGGTTCGGCCTCGCCGTGCGGGCGGTCGCCGAGGATTCCGAAACGGCGCGCACGATGGGAATCAATTTTTCCCGCACGATCCTGCTGACCTTCGCGCTCGGCTCGATCACGGCGGGGTTCGCCGGCGCGCTGTTCGGCCTTTATTACAGCGAAATCAATTACGGCATGGGCTTGCTGCTCGCCATTATCGGCTTCAGCGCCGCCATCGTCGGCGGCCTCGGAAACATCTGGGGCGCGATCCTCGGGGGCTACCTTTTCGCAGGCCTGCAAACTTTCGTGGTCGCGGCCGCTCCGTCGATGAGCGACTACAAGAACGTCTTCGCATTCATTTGCGTCATCGCCCTCATCACGCTGCGTCCGACCGGCCTGATCGCGGAGCGGAAAGCCGAGCGGGTATGAGCATTTCCATGCAATCTCGCCGCAAGGCGGCCATTTGGCCTCTGGCCATTGCCGTCGCGCTCTCGGCCGCGGCGCTGATCGCTCTTCTTTCCATAGACGATCAGATCACCCTCGGCGTCACGCTGGGCGTGATCGCGGCGGGATGCGTGCTCGCGGCCCGCTTTGGAGCCGTTGCCGCGACCGAGGCCGCCGGAGCGGACCATCCGTTCGTTCTCCGGGTTCTCGTCGTGCTGGCGGCCATCGCCGTGTTGATCGGCCTGCGCAACGACAACTTCGGACTCCTGATGGTCACGACCGTGCTGATCTACGCCACGGTCTGCATCGGCCTCACGATTCAGATGGGCTACGCCGGGCTCTTCAATTTCGCCGGCGCGGCGTTCCTGGGCATCGGCGGATACACCGCCGCCCTGCTCGGCCCCAAAGGGGTGCCGGACCTTCTCCTCCTCGCGCTCGGAGGCTTCGCTGCCGTCGTCGTCGGTTCGCTGCTTCTGCTGCCCGTGCTGCGCACGCGCGGGCATTACGCGGCTCTCGCAACGCTCGCCTTCAGCATCCTGTTCAACGTGTTTCTCGACGCGAACGACATCTTCGGCGGCCCGCAAGGACTGAAACTTCAAGGGATGGTCCTGTTCGGCTGGGATTTCACGAACGATATAACGATCGCCGGCTACACGATTTCTTCCTACGCCAATTACGCGATCCTCGCCGGCCTTCTGACGGCCGCGGCCATGATGCTAACGGGCTTCATCGACCGGTCATGGATCGGGGTATGGCTCGACGCGGTTCGGCTCGACGAGGTCGCCGCTTCGGTTTTCGGCCTGAAGATCGGCCGATGGAAAATCGCAGCGTTCACGATCGGCAACTTCTTCGCCGGCGTGATGGGCGCGCTTTACGCGAAGATGACGGGCTTCATCGCGCCGAGCAATTTCACGTTCGGGGATTCGCTCACGATGGTTTCGATCGTGATCCTCGGCGGCATCGGCAATCGATGGGGCGTTCTCCCCGCGGCGCTGATCGTCGTCCTGCTGCCGGAAAAGCTGCAGTTCATCCAGGAATATCGCTTTTTGCTGTTTTCGATCCTGGTCATCATCATCCTGGTCGCCTGGCCCGACGGACTCATCGCGCGCCGTCTGCGCAAACTCGAGTTCGCGCGCCGATGACACGCACCGCGCGCGAAACCGCGTCTTCCGCGCCGTTGCTGGTGGCGCAGGGCCTGTCTGTCCGGTTCGGCGGGCTGCTCGCCCTGAACGCGCTGGACGTCGAAGTGCGCCGGGGTGAAATTCTCGGCCTTATCGGCCCCAACGGCTCGGGCAAGACGACGTTCTTCAACGTCATCAGCGGCGTCTATTCCGCGAGCGCAGGATCCGTGCATTTCGACGGCGTCGATATCACGAACGTAAAGCCGCATTATCTCGCCGCGCATGGCCTTGCCCGCACCTTTCAACGCTCCCGCCTCTGCCTGCCGCTATCCGTGTTCGACAACCTCGCCCTCGGGGCGGTCGGCCAGCTGAACAGCGGGTTCATGCACAACCTGATCTCCCGCAGCGCTTTCCGGGCCGAGGCCTCGAAACTCGCCGAGGAAGCGCGGGAACTGCTGCGCGTATTCAATCCCGTTTTGGCCGACAAGCTTTTCGAGCCGACGATATCGCTGGGAATGATCGATCGCCGCAGGGTGGAAATCTGCCGCGCCCTGATCGGAAAACCGAAGCTCGTGCTCCTGGACGAGCCCTCGGCCGGCATGACGCATGACGAAACCGACATGTTCATGAACGAGATCCTGCAGGTTCGAAAGTCGCTCGGCGATCTCACGATCATCATCGTCGAACACGAGATGAACCTGATCGAACGCGTGACCAGCCATTGCGTCGTGCTGAATTACGGCAAGAAGATCTGCGAGGGACAGTTCAAGGAAGTCGCGGCCGATCCTGTCGTCCGGGAAGCGTATCTAGGCCAGTCATGACCCGTCTCCTGAAAGTCGACGACATCTACACCGCCTATGACCGCGCCGATGTGCTGTCCGGGGTCACGATCGAGGTCCGGCAAGGAAGCATCACCTGCATTCTCGGATCGAACGGCGCGGGCAAATCCACGCTCATTCGCTCCATTCTGCGGCTCACGCCGCCCCGCAAGGGCTCCATCACGTTCGACGGCCAAAGCCTCGACGGGTTGCAGACGCATGAAGTCATCGAACTGGGAATCGCCTGCATACCCGAAGGGCGGCGAATCTTTTCCAGAATGACCGTCGAGGAAAACCTGCGGGTCGGCGCCTACAGGCTTCGTTCCGAAAGCGAGATCAAAAACCGCATCGAACGGGTGTTCGATATTTTTCCGCGCCTGCGCGAACGCGCCCGGCAGCTCGCCGGCACGATGTCCGGCGGCGAGCAGGCCATGGTGTCCATCGGACGCGGGCTTGTCGCCGAACCGCGGCTTCTCATCATCGACGAGCCCTCGCTCGGACTTTCTCCGCTATTCGTGCAGGAAAACTTCAACGTCATCCGGCGCATCAACGAAGGCGGGATCACCGTCCTCCTGATCGAGCAGAACGTTCACCAGACGCTCGCGATCTCGAACTACGGCTATGTGATTTCCCAGGGGAAGATCGTCGTGCACGGCACCAGCGACGCGCTCATGACGAACGCGGAAGTGCAGCGCGCCTATTTCGGCGAAACCTCGGCTCGTTAGGCAGGGGGCGCCGGAGAATCCCGTCGCGCCGCTTACTTCCTCGCGTGAAGCGCGAGCTGCACCTTCACAGTGTAATCGTACAATGCGCGGTACATCGCTTCGATCACGGCAGGATCGTAGCCTTCCTCCTCGGCCCATTTCCGGCGGGCGGCAAAGAAGGCATCCCAATGGTCCGGATTCCTTATGCTGTCTTCATCCGGCTTGAAAGCGACCGCCGCGCGCACATAGCCAAGGCGCTCGCCGAGCAGCCTGACGATCTCGCGATCGACCTTGTTCACTTGCGCGCGGATCTGCTCCATCCCTGCGCAGTCGCCGGCCGGGATCCTCTGTTCGCTCATATCTCCCCTACTCCACCTTTATCTTTCGCTCCTGAACGATCTTGTTCCACCGCGCGTTCTCCGATCGCAGGAACTCCGTGAACTGCGCGGCATCGAGATAGCGAACTTCAGCTCCGGCGGCCGTGACCCGCTGCTTGAAAAGCTCCGAGCCGCCGATCTTCGCGATTTCGCTTTCCAGCCGTTGCCTGATCTGCGCGGGCAGCCCGCGCGGCGCGACGATGCCGTACCAGTTGCCGTTGGCGAAATCCGGGACGCCCTGCTCCGCGAATGTCGGCACGTTGGGAATGATAGCGAGGCGGTGCGGCGAGGCCACGCCCAGAAGCTTGACCTTCCCGCTCTTCTCGAGCCCCACGACGCCCGCGGGACTGACGAATACCGCGTCGATCTCGCCGGTGAGAATTGCGTTCACCGCCGGCGACAGCCCCCGATACGGCACATGCAGAAAGGATGCTCCGGTTTTTTCCTCGAGCGCCGCCAATGCGAGGTGAGACGTGCTGCCGACGCCGTAGCTTCCCACGGTGATCCGGGAGGGCGAGGACTTGGCGAGCTTGATGAATTCCTGAACGTTGTTGACCGGAAGATCGGCCTTCACGACAAGCACGAAACTTACCTGGGCCAGCAAGGCGATCGGCTCGAAGTCCTTGATCGAATCGTAGCCCACGCTCTTGTAGACGTGCGGATTGATCGCGTGCGTCTCCGCGGTCGCGATCATGAGCGAATAACCGTCGGGCGGCAGCTTCGAGAAGGTTTCCGCGCCGATGTTTCCATTGGCGCCCGATTTATTCTCGACGACGACCGGCTGCTTGAAATCCGCCGCGAGCTGATCGGCGACGAAGCGCCCGACCGCATCGGTCGTGCCTCCCGGAGGCCACGCGACGTACAGCTTCAATCCGCGATCCGGATATTCGGCCAGCGACGCGGACACCGAAACGAGAACCAGAAATGCAGCCAGGAATATTTCGACGACAGGCTTTCTCATGACCGGCCCTCCCACTGTGAAACGCTTCGTTGGCTTCTGGCGGGGCGGGGCTTTCGCTGCTCCGGCCCTCGATCGATCTTCAAAGCCTAGTGAATCGGGACCGGGCGTACTTGGAAAATGCCGAAACTTCGCTTGAACTTTTGCGACATGCTTTTTGCGGCGCGTTCAGCGCTCGCGAGCGCCGGCTCGGCCGTTCGACAAGATGACACAAGCCGTTGGAAACACTGGCGCGCCCGAAGAGATTCGAACTCCTGACCCCCAGATTCGTAGTCTGGTGCTCTATCCAGCTGAGCTACGGGCGCATTCCAGTGAGGCGGGAGAACTACACAGCCCTACCCGTATTTGCAAGCGCGCGGTCCTCGGCGCGGATGCGCCAAAGCAGCAAAATTCCGTTCAAAATCGAGAAAATGACCGCATATTCGACCAGTCCGAAGACCAGCGGCAGGAGCGCGATCTCGGCCGCCACCACCAGATAATTGGGGTGACTGACGAACCGATAAGGCCCGCTGCGGACGAGCTTTGCCCCCGGCGGCACGATGATCCGCGTCGTCCAGCGCTCCCCGAGCGAAGCGATCACCCAGATCCGCAGCAGCTGGAGCGCGGCGTAGAGCGCGATCAGCACGCCGTTCGCGGGTAGGTCACGCGCAAGAACCCAGAGGCCGCCGAGCCAGGCCGCGTGCAGGAGCACCATCAACGGATAATGTCCCGCTCCCGCCTCGTAAGCGCCGCGGGCGCGCAGGCGCGCGGTGTTGCGGGCGGAAAGAACGAGTTCCGCCAGCCGCTGCAGGGTGACGAAGGCCAGAATGATTATCGCTTCGGGCATCAGTGCACCGGATCGAGCGCGACCAGGCTCGCGGTGAATCCGGGACCGAGCGCGGACAGCGCAAGCGCGCCCTTCGGCTTGGAGGCCAGCACGCGCTCGAGCGCGAACAAGACCGTCGGCGCCGACATGTTCCCGTATTCGCGCAATACGTCGCGCTCGTGATCGAGCGAGCCGCGATCCAGCTTCAGCGCCATCTCCACCGCGTCGACGACCTTGCCGCCGCCGGGATGACAGACATAGCGCTCGACTTCTTCGTCTTCGAGGCCGGATTCCCGCAGAAGCTTCCTCGCGACCGGCGGGAAACGGCGCTCGACGAAGATCGGCACCGAGCGCGAGAGCACGACGCCGAAGCCGATGGGGTCGAAGACCCAGCCCATGACGTCGAGCGTATCCGGCCAGGTATGCTCTGCGGAGCCGCGGATGGTTGCGAGCCCGCCGCCGCCATTTCGTTGCAGCACGAGCGCCGCCGCGCCGTCGGCGAACAGCGCGCTCGCCACCGCGTCTTCCTTGGTGCGGCGGTCGATGCGGAACGCGAGCGAGCAGACTTCCACGACGACGAGCAGCACGACCTTTCCCGGTTCGGATTCGGCAAGGCGCGAAGCGAGCGAAAGCCCGCTCGCACCGCCCGCGCATCCGAGGCCGAACACCGGCACGCGCCGCACATCAGAACGGAAGGCGATGCTCTCCATCGCGCGCGCTTCCAGACTCGGCGTCGCGATGCCGCTCGAACAGACCGTCACGATGGTGTCGATCTTTTCGGGCGCAAGACCAGCGCGCTCGATCGCACGCGCCGCTGCTTCCCGGAACAGCGCGAGCGCGCGCCGGTGAAACACGGCGGAGCGATCGCTCCAGTCGCGCGGCTGCAGGTACCAATCCAGGGGCTGCACGAGACGGCGGCGCTCGATGCCAGAATTCCGGAAGATGTCGATCATCACGGGATAGTGAGCGAAGAGTTCCGGAAAGACCTTGGGCGCAAGCGCTTCGACCGCGCCCTGCTCGATCACGTATTCGGGCGTGGCGGTCGCGATGGAAAGAATGGAGACGTTGCCCATGCTGCAACAACCATTCGGCACCCCCGTCTATTCCTTAATTCAGGCGCGCGCTCTTTCCGCGCGCTTTTCGTGCAGCGCCACCGGCCGGTCGGGGATGGCGATGCGGAATGTCGCACCGATGGTTCCGTCGATGAGACGGATTTCGCCGCCATGCGCCTGCACGAGCTCGGAAGCGATGGCGAGGCCGAGCCCCGTTCCGCCCCGGCGGGTCGAGGCGAGAAACGGCTCGAACAGCCGCTCGCGCGCGGCCTGCGGCAGGCCCGGACCGGTGTCGGAGAATTCCAGCACCGTGACGCTGCCCTCGCGGCGGCCGAGAACGCGGATCTGATCGCGCTGCGGGTCGTTCGGCGCGCGGCTTTCCAGCGCCTGCTTGCTGTTGCGCGCAAGATTGAGAAGCGCGCGCAGCATCTGGTCGGGATCGGCGTCCATCCGCAGGTTTTCATCGAGGTTTACGAGCCAGCCGATGGAAGCGCCGGCATCGAGGCCGAGCGTCTCGCGCACTTCCTCGAGCAGCTTCGCGACCTCGACGCTGCGGCGGGCGGGCAGCGGCTCCTGCGCCTTGCCGAAAGCGAGCGTCTCCTCGCAATAGGCGATCGCGCGGTCGAGCGCCGCCATCAGCCGCGGCGCCACCATGCGCACGCGCGGATCCCTGATCGCGGTCAGGCGGTCGGACAGAAGCTGCACGGACGCCAGAAGATTGCGAAGATCATGATTGATCTTGGAGACGGCGAGCCCCAGCAAGGCGAGCCTGTTTTTCTGATGCAGCGTCTGCGAGAGATCGTTCTGCATGCTCGCAAGCTCGCGTTCGGCCACGCCGATCTCGTCGATGCGCGGCGAAGGCGAAATGATGCGCGCGGGATTTTCGGGCTCCGCGCCGAATTCGACCATGCTCGCGGTGAGCCGCTTGAGCGGGCGCACAAACAACCACAACAGCGAGAGATAGACGAGCGCCGCGCTGATCGCGGAGATCGCGAGCGAGATCAGCAGCACGTTCCGCGAATAGCGCCACATGGCGCTCTGCAGCGGCTTCTCGTCGATCACGAGTTCGACGAATTCTCCGCTCATCGGCGCTTCGCCCACGACCCGCAGCACCTCGTCGCCCCTGCCCAGCATGGTGTCGAAAGCGTCGATGACGGATCGCACCGTGGAGACGTTCCGCATGTCGATTTCGCGGTTCACCTTCGGCGGAATTTGCGAGAAGGCAAGCAAGAGGCGCTTGTCGCCCATCTTGAGGGCGACCGTGCGCGCCCCGACGCTCGCCAGGAGCTGCCGGCGCAGATCCTCGGAAACCATCTGGTCGGGGGCCGCCGCGAGCACGAGCGCGGCGGTGCGGCCGGCCGCAAGCCGGTCGGAAAGCCACATCAGCCGGTAGTTGGCGACGGCCGGAACATAGATCAGCACTTCCGCCAGCGTCACGAACACGATCGTGAGCAGGAGCAGCTTGCCGGAAAGACCCGGCCAGAACCGGGCGGGCTTCATGCCGCCGTCCCGGGCATATTGCGGATCGTTCATGGAATGTTGCGGCATACGCCCGATCTCGGCCCGCTTTCCGGTACTTTCAAGGCCCCGCGTTCAACGCCCGGCGGGACCATGCGCCGCGCTCCGGGAGGCGTCAAACACAACCAATATAGGCGGAAAGGATTGCTTTCCGAACCCGGCATAAGGGCTTGACCTCGCCCTGGCGTCGAAATGACGCCCATTGCGTTGACGTTCGGGAGTACCACCCCTATAAGCGCGCAAACCCCGGAGAGAAAAAGTGAAACGGACGTACCAACCGAGCAAGCTGGTCCGCAAGCGCAGACACGGTTTCCGCTCGCGCATGGCGACCAAAGGCGGGCGCAAAGTGCTTTCCGCGCGCCGCGCGCGCGGCCGCAAACGCCTTTCGGCCTAAAGGGCCGAATCTTGCCTCCAAAATGGACCGCCTGACGAAACGCGCGGATTTCCTCGCCGCCCGCGGCGGTTCGCGCGTGTCGGCCGGTCCTGTTTTGGTGCAAGCCCGCGACCGTATGGATGCGCGCGCGCCGCGTATCGGCTTCACGGTCACGAAGAAAACGGGCAACTCGGTGGAGCGCAATCGCATCCGCCGCCGCCTGCGGGAAGCGGCCAAAGCCGGCCTCGGCGCACAAGCGCGCCCTGGCTTCGATTATGTCCTGATCGCGCGGCGCGAGGCGATTTCCGCTCCGTTCCCCGCGCTTGTCGAAAATCTTTCGCGCGCGCTGAAGCGGCTGCACAAGTGAACTCACGGAGAACGGCGTGACCGAAAACCGCAATATGATCCTCGCGATTGTGCTTTCGGCGATCGTGCTGTTCGGCTGGCAATATTTCTTCGCGCTCCCGCAGGTGGAGAAGAACAAGCGCGAGGCCCAGCAGACACAGCAAGTGCAGCCCGGACAGCCGCAGCAGCAGGCACAACCCGGAACCAGCACCCCGCCGGTGCCCGGCACGCCCGCCGCTCACGGCAACGCGCCGGTATCGCCGGCCGCGCCCGCCGCCGCGATGTCGCGCGAGGCGGCGCTTGCCGCCTCGCCGCGCGTCCAGATCGACACGACGCACATCAAGGGCTCGATCGCGCTCAAGGGCGCGCGCATCGACGACGTGCGGCTTGCGACCTATCACGAGACGGTCGATCCCAAGAGCCCCGACATCGTTCTGCTGTCGCCGTCCGGGGGACCGGAGCCGTTCTATGCCGAATTCGGCTGGGTCAACGGCACCCTCGGCAACACGAAACTGCCCGACGCGAGCACGCTCTGGACCGCGGCGACGAGCGGCGCGCTCACGCCTTCGCATCCCGTGACGCTGACCTGGGACAACGGCGAAGGCCTCGTCTTCAAGCGCACCGTCTCGATCGACGACCGCTACATGTTCACCCTCGACGACGTGGTGGAGAACAAAAGCGGCAGCCCGGTCACCCTTTATCAATACGGTCTCGTCTCGCGGCACGGATTGCCGCAGATTCAGGGCTACTATCTTCTGCATGAAGGCCCGGTCGGCGTGCTCGGCGACGGCAAGCTGTACGAGCCCGCCTACAAGGACCTCGACAAGCCGATGGATCCGGTGAAATCGACCGGCGGCTGGCTCGGCATCACCGACAAATACTGGGCGGCGGCGCTGATCCCCGACCAGTCGGCGACGACGATGGGCAAGTTCTCGGCGACGCCCGCCGGAACGACCAAGAACTATCAGGCCGACTTCCTGCGCGACCCGATCACCATCGCGCCGAACGCGCAGGGCGCCGTGAAGACGCAGCTGTTCGCGGGCGCGAAGGAAGTGGGGCTCGTCGACAGCTACGAGAAGAACCTCGACATCAAGCGTTTCGATCTCCTGATCGACTGGGGCTGGTTCTATTTCATCACCCGGCCGATGTTCAAAGCGCTGGACTTCTTCTTCCACCTGTTCGGCAATTTCGGCATCGCGATCCTGCTCGTCACGGTGCTCGTGAAGCTCATCTTCTTCCCGCTCGCCAACAAGTCCTACGCCTCGATGGCGAAGATGAAGGCAATTCAGCCGAAGATGCAGGAGCTGCGCGAGAAGTATCCCGACGACAAGATGAAGCAGCAGCAGGAGCTGATGGAGCTCTACAAGAAGGAAAAGATCAATCCGCTCGCGGGCTGCCTGCCGATCGTCGTCCAGATTCCGGTGTTCTTCGCGCTCTACAAGGTGCTGTTCGTCACGATCGAAATGCGCCACGCGCCGTTCTTCGGCTGGATCAAGGATCTCTCCGCGCCCGATCCCACCAACATCTTCAATCTCGTAGGGCTCATCCCGTTCGACCCGACGACGATTCCGGTGGTCGGACACTATCTCCATCTCGGCATCTGGCCGCTCATCATGGGAATCACCATGTGGGTGCAGATGAAGATGAACCCCGCCCCGCCGGATCCGACGCAGAAGATGATCTTCGCGTGGATGCCCGTCGTCTTCACGTTCATGCTGGCCGGCTTCTCGGCGGGCCTCGTGATCTACTGGGCGTGGAACAACACGCTGTCGGTGCTGCAGCAGGGCGTCATCATGAAAAAGAACGGCGTCAAGATCGAGCTGTTCGACAACGTGAAGTCGCTGTTCGGGAAGAAATCGCAGGCAAGCTAGCCTGGCCTACGGCCGATGAACGAGAAAGCCCCCTATTCGCGTCACGAGATCGAGGCGGGCCGCAAGCTGTTCGCCTCGGCGTGGGATTTCGTGTCGGGGGCGGGCTCGCTCGCTTCGCTGCCGCCCGCGCGCGGCGTCGAAATCGCCTTCGCGGGCCGCTCGAATGTCGGCAAATCCAGCCTCATCAACGCGCTCACCAACCGGAAATCGCTCGCGCGCACATCGAGGACGCCCGGGCGCACGCAGCAGATCAATTTCTTTAAGGGCGCCGACGACCTCGTGCTCGCGGATCTTCCCGGCTACGGCTTCGCGGCGGCGGCGAAGGACAAGGTCGATCAGTGGACCGGCCTCGTGCACGACTATCTCATCGGGCGGCCCAATCTCGCGCGCGTATACGTGCTGATCGACTCGCGCCACGGACTCAAGCCGCAAGACAGGGAAGTGCTCGGTTATCTCGACCGGGCGGGCGTTTCCTACGCCATCGTGCTGACCAAGATGGATACGATCAAGGCGCAGTTCGGCGAGCCGCGAATCCTGGAAACGGAGACGGCGATCAAGAAGCGCCCGGCGGCTTTCCCCAAAGTGTTTCCGGTATCCTCGTTCAACGATCTCGGGATTTCGGATCTGCGCGCGGGAGTCGCGCGGCTTCTCGCGGAACGGCGGTAATCCTCTTCCTTCTCCCCTTGCAGGGAGAAGGAAATCAGCTCAATCCACCATGCCGCTGCCGGGCTTCTTCCTGAACTTCTCGGCGGAAGCGGAAGCCGTCGTCGTGGTGTGCGGATTCGCCATCCGGTAGAGCTGGAAGCGGCGGCCTTCATAGACCAGCCGCAGATGCACGGGGTCGGGATTTTCCGCGCCCTTCTGCGTGAACAGCACATAGACGTAATCGTAATGGTCCAGCCAGCCGTTCCAGAAGGCGGCCGGCTGCGCCTCGACGCCGCTCTGGGACAACACCAGTTTCTCCACCGTCGGCGGCGTACCGTCCTCGGTGTCGGCGTGATCCGCGTAATCGGAGCGCACCTGCAGGATCTGCTTGCCGCGCACGGTGAAGGCCGTGGTCACGAGCGCCGAGCGCTCGATCATGGCGAGACAGGCGGCATGCATGAGGCCGAGATCGCGCACGTCGTCGCCGCCGTCGGGGTCGGCATAGGCGACGAGCACCTGCGACCCGCGGTCGATGAATTCCACCGATTGATGCACGGACTCGACGCCCTTCGACAGCTTGTTCCACATGATCTGCACTTCGCCGACGCGCAGGCAGACAAGCGCCGCGAGCACCGCGGCGAAGCCGTAGCGGACCATGCGGCGCGGGAAGCGGAAATCGAGACAGGCGATCAGCATGAAAGCGAGCCCGATCGGAAGCCGCTGATCGGCCATATCGACCGCGAACAGGATGCGCGGCATGGCGAGATAGATCGCGCCGCCCAATGCCAGCAGAATCCAGCCCATCAGCGGAAAGCGGACGAGCTTATGGCGAACGCCCCAAACCAGCCCCACGACCGCCGTGCCGATCAGGGTAAAAGCGACGAAGTCCCAATAGACGCCGAAGACGAACATCAGCCCGTCGACCTTGCCGGATTGCTCCCAGGAATAATCGGTGGCGAGCCCCCAGGTGGGGCTGGCGAGCAACAGCGGCACCACCGGGATGAAGGGAATGCCGGCCGAGCAGAATTCGAAAATCCGCGCGGGCTTGCGGAAATCGCGCGCGTGCCAGAGACGGGCGGCTTCGAAGGCGAACAGGCCAAGGCCGTAAAGCGCGACGCTCACGAGATGGCAGAAGAACAGCGCGATCACGAAAGCGGCGGAAACCGTCATGCGCCAGGGCCACGGGCGGTCGCGCAACGCGATCCAGGCCGCCAGCGCCCACAGCATGAGGCCGATGCCGCAAATGTAGTTCACGACGCCGACCAGCAGGATGCTGTTATAGAGCAGCGGCACCGCGACGAGCGGCAGCGCCGACCAGCGGCCGGTCAGCGCGCGATTCAGCGCCATCGTCCCCGACAGGATCAGCACGAGGATCGAAAGCAGGAAGAACTGGCCGGCAAGATAGACATTCACGACGCGGGCGAGCGGCGGCACCACCATGTCCATCATCAGGTTGGGGATGATCTGCCAATGGATCTCGTAAAAACGGTCGAGATAGGCGTCGTGGCCGGCGGCGTCGATCACGTACATGCGCGCCAGATGGTTCACGTAGTCCGAGAGCGGCGGCAATTTGTGCGTCAGCACCGGAATCGCGACGACCGCGCATAATCCGAGGAAAAGCGCGAGAATCTCGTTCGGGCTGAAATCCCGGCGATGCGGGCGCGAAGCGGCGGTTTTCGGCGGCATGGACGGCATCCGGACGGCTTGGCGAACCGTCTTTTTCAAGTTGCAGGAAAAGGTTAAGGGAGGGGCGTTCGCGTTATCGCCAGCCGAAGGGGCCTTTTCAGCCATCCGTCACAAGCGGTTCGCTCCAGAGCGGAGGCCTTTCCGTTGTGGCGGCCAGGAAACTCCCCTTCCGTTATCAGGACCAAGCCTTTAGAAGTTTCGATCTGAACCCAACATGAACACCAAGAACCAGAACCCCTCCTCCGACATCCCGGCCGACGCGCATGCGCAGGCGCGCATCCTCGTGCAGGCCCTCCCCCACATGCAGCGCTACGACGACGAAATCGTCGTGGTGAAATACGGCGGGCACGCCATGGGCGACGAGCAGGCCGCCCGGGACTTCGCCCGCGATATCGTGCTGCTCGAACAGTCCGGCGTTAACCCGGTCGTGGTCCATGGCGGCGGGCCGCAGATCGGCGACATGCTGAAGCGGCTCAAGATCAAGTCGGAATTCGCGGCGGGCCTGCGCATCACCGACGCCGCCACCGTCGAGATCGTCGAAATGGTGCTCGCGGGTTCCATCAACAAGCAGATCGTCGGCTTCATCAACGAAGCGGGCGGGCGCGCCGTCGGCCTTACCGGCAAGGACGGCAACATGCTCCTTGCCAAGAAGCTGACGCGCACCTTCACCGATCCGGGCTCCGCGATCGAGAAGGAAGTCGACCTCGGCTATGTCGGCGAGCCGGCGAAAGTGGACACCACCGTGCTCGACCAGATCCTCGGCCGGGAACTGATCCCGGTGCTCGCGCCGGTCGCGGGCGGCGTCGAAGGCGGCACGTTCAACGTCAACGCCGACACGTTCGCCGG
>Ga0153956_1000491_pt1 | contig 44384 bp, 43 predicted proteins | sample TSFL040MetaG_FD_104704 | JGI IMG/M metagenome (GOLD analysis project Ga0153956, IMG submission 104704) | Attine ant fungus gardens microbial communities from Florida, USA - TSFL040 MetaG | ecosystem: Host-associated > Fungi > Mycelium > Unclassified | place: USA: Florida, Wekiwa Springs... | reverse complement strand
TGCGGTTGTAGCGCCAGGCCTGCCAGCGTTCGCGAAAGGACATCGGGTACTGCTTGTCGTGGTTTGGGAATGGAAGGTGGCCGGCTTGCCGGCCACCGATGGTTCATGGCGCGAAAACTCAGTTCTTCGCGCTGTCTCCGGCTTGAAGGGCCTTCAGGTCCCAGCAGGAATCCGGCTTCAGGTCGGCCTTGGTGGTCGCCTTTTCCAGCGTGTAGATATAGGTGTGCGAGGTGCCGGCCGGCTGGCCGCTCTGGAGCAGGAACTTGATGATGGCGTTGATGTCGGCCGTTTCGCGGGCGAGGTCGGTCATGACCACGGCGCCATAGGTCCCGTCCTCGAGCTTGTCGCAGTCGGCCGCCTTTTCGCCGCCGCCCGTCGTCACCAGGAACACCTTGCCATCGAGCTTGGCGTCGCGGATCGCGGCGGAAGCGCCGCTGGCGTCGCCGTCCCAGAAATCGACGATGGCGCAGATGTCGGGGTTCTGCTGGAGCATCGTGGTGGTCACGTTGCGCGACGTGGTGGCGTCCCAGTTGGAGTCCGGCTTGGCGACGACCTTGAAGTCGGGGTTCTTCTCCATGACCTTCATGACGCCGGCATACTGGTAGAGGCTGGAGGCGTTGGCCTGATCGCCCTGCACGAGGCCGATCTTCTTGGACGAGTTCGCGCCGCAGCCCTTGATGGCGGCTTCGGCTTCGAGCTGGCCGAGACGGTCCCAGTCGGAGCCGACATAGGCATCGGCCGGGAAGTTCGCCGGGTTGTCCACCAGGATGACATAGGTGCCGGCGGCCTGCGCCTTCTTCATCAGCTTGGAATAGGAGTTGAGGTCGGGCGAATGGATGATCAGCACATCCGGCCGCTGATCGGAGGAAAGGGCGTCGGTGATCGCCTGCGCGCCGGCATCGAGGTTCCAGTTCGGGTCACGCGTCTCGAACGTGCCGCCCCAGGCTTCCACCTCCTTCTTGAGATAATGCGACCAGCCCTGCGCCAGGTCGAAGCCCATGGCCAGCGGCACCAGCATCACGCGCTTGCCTTTCATGGCGCTGGCATAGGCGGCCGGACCGGGATCGGTGGCCAGATCCTCGGCGACGGCGTTTGCCGCGAAGGCGCAAATGCCGAGTGCGGCGGCAGCCGCCATCAGTGTCTTCAGGATTTTCATTGTCGTTCCCTTATGTTTCGTGCCTGTTGAAATGTCGTTCGTGGTTCAGATATCGCCCTGCTGCGCCGTCTGCTCGTCGCGCGGATTGAGCAGGCCGTCGATGACGATGGCGCCGAGCAGGATCGCGGCCTTGATGAGGTTCTGGTAGAGCGTCGGGATATCGACGATGGTCATCGTGTTGAGCAGGATGCCGATCAGGGCCGCGCCGACCAGGACGTTGCGCACGCCGCCGCGCCCGCCCGACAGGCCGATGCCGCCGATGACGGCCACCAGCACGATGTCGTAGAGCAGGCTCGAATTGACGATGCGCGTATTGATCGAGTGCAGGCTCGCCGCCGTCAGAAGGCCGGCGACGAAGGCGATCAGCGCCGACAGCACGTAGCGCAGCACCTGCATGGGGCGCACCGGAATGCCGATGTTGCGCGCCGCCATCGGATTGTCGCCGGCGAAGTAGACATAGCGCCCCCACTTGGTGAAGCGCAGGAACAGGAAGGTCATCACGGCAAGGGCGGCGAAGATGTAGACCTCGACCGGAATGTCGAGATAGCGCACCCCGCCGAACAGCTCGATCCAGTGGCCCTGCGGGACCACCACCGCGTCCTGGGTGATGAGCTGGGAACGGACATAGCCGAAGACGAAGGAGCCGCTCGCCAGCGTCACGAAAATCGCCGGCACGTCCGCATAGGCGACGAGCACGCCGTTCAGGACGCCGATGCCGATGACCCCGGCCAGAACCAGAAGCAGGGCCATTCCGTCGGCCATGCCGCCATTGAGCAATTGCAGATACCAGGCGACCGACATCGCCATGATGGCCACCATCGACAGGTCGATGCCGCGGCCGATGATGACGATGGCCATGCCGAAGGCGAGGATGCCGAGCACCGATACCGAGCGCACGATGGCGATCAGGTTGTCGGGCGCGAGAAAACCCGGCAAGCCGATGGCCGCCGCCACGAACAGGGCGACCGCCAGGACGAGAACGATCCGTTCTTGATTGAGGCTGTTCCAGCCGATACCGCGCATATGCTCTTTTGCCCTGTCTTATCCTGATTTTGGCGGTCGGGCCGACGACCTGCCGTGCAGCCCCGGTGTGCGCCATTCATCGCGAAAGCGCGAAGGTAAACGCCCCGAAACCAATTCGTCCAATGAATAATGATCCTCATACCGATGCGGATCGGGAATGGGTTTCAGGCCACCCGAGGGCGGTCGGGAACGGCCCGCGGCCGCCTCGGACGTTCATTCTCGTTGTCGGCCTGAATGGAGCCGTGCAACTCTTCTATGAAGCGCTGCCCATAGGCGGGCAGCGGCATGCTGTTGCTCCACATGGCGCAGATGTCGAACTCGATGCGTTGCCCGCGCAGCGTCACCGGCTTGCGCACCAGTTCCGCCGGAAAGGACCGGGCCGAGGACGGCACGATGGCAACGCCGTTGCCGGCCGCGGCCACGGAAAACAGCGTGTGCGGCGAATAGCTTTCGAGCTGGATAAGCGGCATCGTTCCGGCAAGCTTGCAGGCGGCGTCGAACACTTCGCGCGAGGCATGCCGCTTGTTCAGTGTCAGGATCGGAAATTGCAGCAGGTCGACGATCTCGATCGGCATATCGGATTGCGACAGGAATTCGCTGGTCGCCAGCGCGACGAAATCCAGCTTGCCCAGGCGCAGGGTCTCGAACATTGCGATGGGCGAGGAGGGCCGCGCGCTGATCATCAGGTCCACGGCGCCGGCGCGCAGCTTGTCGGCAAGCTCCGGCCCGCCGCCATCCTCCAGGCGGATTTCGATGCCCGGATGGCGCTGCCGCCAGGATTTGAGGAAGGCCGGCAGATAGCGCTCGATGAGCTGCGAGCAGGCGCCGATCTTGAGGACGCCGGTTTCGCGGCGTCCGAGGTCGTCGGCCGTCATGCGCAGGCTGAGGTCCGCCTGAAGCACGTCGTTCGCCTTGGCGAACAAGGCGCGTCCCCCGACCGTCAGGCGGACGTTGCGGCCGGTCTTTTCGAACAGTTCGACGCCGAGATAGGTTTCGAGCGCCTGTATCTGTCGCGACAGGGCCGACTGGGTGATGTTCAGCCGCTTGGCCGCCAACGTGAAGTTGGCCAGCTCGGCAGCCGCGACGAAGCCGGCAAGATTGCGGATGTCCATCTTTTTCCCCTCCTGCGCCCTTTGACGACGAAACCTCTGAAAGTCCTGTCCCGGCGCTCAGATCGACCAGAGCGCGCCGCCATCGCAGGCGACCGCCTGCCCGGTGATGTAACCGGCCCGGTCGGAGGCGAGGAAGGTGGCGAGTGCGGCGAATTCATCCGGCCGGCCGATGCGGCGCATCGGGATCATTCCGGTCACCTTTTCCAGGTCGAGCTTGGCCTCCGCCAGCCGTTCCGTCATCGTGTAGCCCGGCATGAGGGCGTTGACGGTGATGCCGGCGGCGGCGAACTCGCGGCTCAGCGTCTTGGTCAGGCCATGCAGGCCGGCGCGCAGGGCGTTGGAGATGGTGAAATTGTTGATCGGCTCCTTGGCGGCGATCGAGGTCACCAGCAATATGCGTCCCCAGTTGCGGTCGCGCATCATGGGAATGGCCGCGCCGATGGCATCGGTGGCGCTCATGAACAGCCCCTCGAAGGCGCTGCGCCAGTCGTCCGAGGCGATGCTCTCGAACGGCATGGTCGGCGGGCCGCCGGTGTTGACGACGAGGATGTCGACCGAACCGAGCGCTGCGGCCGCCTGCTCGACCAGACGCCGGCCTTCTCCCGGCTGCTTGAGATCGCCGACGAGCGCCGTTGCGCCGAGCGTGTCCGCGGCCGCCATGAGCCGCGCCTCGTCGCGCGCGCAGATCGCCACCTTCACGCCTTCGGCGGCCAGTTCCCTGGCTACGGCGAAGCCGAGCCCCTTCGATGCGCCCATGACGAGGGCCGACTTACTGCTTAATCCGAAATCCATCACAAAACTCCTGCTTCCATTCATCGGCCCGAACCGGCCGGGTCAGCTTCCGCTGACCGAAACGCTGCCGATGCCCGAAACATCGAAACGATACTCGAAGGGGCCGGTCGGGAAGCGCGTGACGACGATGCTGCCGGTCATGACGACATCGCCCTTGCGCAGCATCTGGCCGGAAGCGGCAAGATGATTGGCAAGCCACGCCAGCGGCTCGAAGGGGTGGCCGAGCGCGTCCGCTCCGACCCCGCGCGCGAGTTCCTCCCCATTCTCATAGGCGATGCCGACGGCTTCATCCAGCCGCGCCGGCGGGCCTACGAATTCGCCGAGCACGATCCCGGCGTTCCAGGAATTGTCGGCCACCAGTGTGCCGCAGTGCAGCACACTGTAGTCGGCGTCGCGGTCGTCCACCAGCTCGATCGCCGCGGCGACGGCCTCGACGGCCGCCCCTGCCGTTTCGGCGGTGAAGGGTGCGCCCGTCGCCGGAAGATCGCGGCCGAGCCGCACGCAGATTTCGAATTCGAGGCCGAGCCGCCCATAGTCGGCCAGCGCCAGCCGGGCGCCGGACTGGTGGACCCGATTGCCGAAGACCGTCCCCCGGATCGGCTGGTCGATGCCGCACATTTCCTGCATGCGCTTCGAGGTCAGGCCGATCTTGTAGCCGGCGACGCCGTTGTCGCCGATGATGGCGTCGACATAGGCGCTCTGCACCCGGTAGGCGTCCTCCAGCGAATCTGTGCCGTCCAGCTTGTGGAACCGGACACCCTCTTTGTGCTCGGCTACCAGTTGCCGGGCGATCTCGTTGCTGGTCTGGGTCAAAATCTCGGTCCTCCGGATTTCAGATTGATAATGTTCTAGACGGCCGCCCAGCCTTGCACGATCCGGTCGGCGACACGGTCCGGACGGGGAGTATGGATTGTGGTCGGCATGTTCGGTTCCTTGAAGGACGCGGTTCGTCAGGCGGCGCGGCGCGCTTTCAGCAGATTGCCGAGAGCCGTCATGCCCTCGACGATGCGGTCGTCCGATTGCGTGGAATAGCTGATGCGGGCGTGGTTGGTTTCCTGTTCGAGCGGGAAAAAGGTCGCGCCGGGGACATAGGCGACCTTCGCTTCCGGCAGGGCGTGCTCGGCCATGAAGCGGGTCGTGTCGAAGCCCTCCGGGAAGGTGAGCCAGGTGAACAGGCCGCCGCTCGGGTCGGTGAACGCCACCTCCTGCGGGAAGGTGCGCCGGATCGTGTCGAGCATCAGGTCCTTCTTGCGGCGATAGGTCCGGCGGATCGTTTCGATATGGGCGTCGATGTCGTAAGCGTCGAGGAACAGCGCGACCGCCGACATGTTCAGCGTGCTGCACTGAGTGTCGGCGGCCAGTTTCAGCAGGCTCAGTTGCTGGATGATTTCCTCCGACGCGACGGCCCAGCCGAGACGCAGGCCGGGCGACAGGATCTTGGAGAAGCTGCCGAGATAGATGACACGGCCTTCGGTGTCGAAGCTCTTGATCGGCGGGATCGGCTCGCCCTGATAGCGGATCTCGCGATACGGCGTGTCTTCGAGCACGACGAGGTCGAACCGGTTTGCCAGCTCGACCAGCTTCTTGCGCCGCGCAAGGCTCATGGTTGCGCCGGTGGGGTTCTGGAAGTCGGGCACAGTATAGAGAAGCTTGGCGCCGGGATTGCGCTCGAGCGTCCGCTCCAGGTCGTCCATGTCCATGCCGTCATCGTCCATCTTCACCGCGGCATAGCGCGGCTCGCAGGGGGCGAAGGCGATGAGGGCGCCGAGGAAGGTGGGGTTCTCCGTGACGATGACGTCGCCCTTGTCGACCAGCATCTTGGCGACGAGGTCCAGCCCCTGCTGGCCGCCCTGGAGGATCAGCACATTGTCGGCCCCGCAGGCGACGCCGCCGCGCGTCATGCGCGCCGCGACCTGTTCGCGCAGCTTCGGGATGCCGTTGGAAACGGTATATTGCAGCGCCTCCTGGCCGTTTTTGGTGATCGCCTGGCGGAAGACGGCTTCAAGCTGTTCGATGGGAAACAGCGAGGCGTCCGGATAACCGCCGCCGAAGGAGATGATGGACGGATCGGCGCCGAGCCGCAGCAATTCGCGGATGGCCGAGGGCTTGACCTGCGACATGCGGGTGGCGAGCCGGATATTCATCGTCATGTTTCTACGTCTCCAGACCAGTCGGTGCGGTGGGCGCTCGGGCGTAGCGCGCCGGCAATCATGTTGAAGACCGCGGCCTTGCCGGCGCCAATCCCCTGCCACAACGCGCCTTCCGCCCGGCGCTCCCGGACAGCCTCTTTTATGACACTTCCCTTATAGGATAATAGCCGCGCACCGGAGCAGTTTTCGCGCAAGTTAAAGCATATCGATGATAAGATCGTGCTTCCGCACACGAATCGAGCGCATAATGACGGAACCAAACATGAAACTGGATGCCATCGACCTCCGCCTCATCGAGGCCCTGCGCCAGGATGCGCGGTGCAGCAATGTGGAGCTTGGGCTGAAAGTCGGGCTTTCCGCATCGGCGTGCAGCCGCCGTATTCGCAGCCTGGAGCAAACCGGGATCATCCGCGGCTACACCACCGTCATCAACACGGCCGCAGCCGAAGCGCGTCGGCCCGTCTTCCTGCAGATAAAGCTGGCGAGCCCGACGCAGGACAGCCTGAACAGGTTCGAGCAGGCGGTCAGGAAGTGCGCCGAGGTGCGGGAGTGTTTCTGCGTCAGCGGTTCCGCCGACTACCTTCTCCGTATCGAGGTCAGCGATTTCAAGGATTTCGAACGGGTTCACTCCGAGGTGCTCACCAAGCTCCCCGGAGTGGCAAGCATCATTTCAAGCTTCACCATCCGAAATGTGTTCTCGTATCAGCAATGACGAAAATTATGGACGCTCCGAATGGTCCTGGGATTTCGCGCTATGTCTTCGCAAGCCTGCGCCTCCTATCAAATAGGGCTGCCGTCTTTTTCGCGGAAACTCCTGCGGGAAAGCCTGGTCCTTGCCGGATGGGTCGGCCTGTGGCACCCGATGGAGCTGTTTCTTTATGCCTGGTGGCCTGACCGTGAGCGCATCGGAGACACGCCCGCTAAGCTGGCTTCGATCTCGACAGTCCCCCTTCGGCGCCTGAAAATCGGCGGATGATGTAGGTCGGGGTCGCGCCGTAGCTTTCCATCAATGCGGTCAATTCCTTGTCCGGCGTGTCCGCCAGTATCCCGGTGCGTACGAGCACGGAGGCGAGGCCGGCATTGGTGGCGCCTTTGATGTCGTGCTCGATGCTATCGCCGATGCAGACGATTTTTGTCGGGTCGGGCTTGCCCCATACGGACATGGCATGGTCGTAGATATCGGGACGCGGCTTGCCGATCCACTGGACGCGGCCTCCCAGTTCCTCGTAGATTTTGGCAATCGCGCCGGCGCCCGGCGCATTCCGCCCGCCGGCAAGTTTGTGGATATCCGGGTTGGTGCAGACGCAAGGGATGCGATTGGCCGCGGCCGGTTCGAGCGCGCGGCGGTAGTCGTCGAGCGCGATGCGTTCGGCCTCGCTGCCCGAGATGATCACGAGGTCGGCCTCGTCCGATCGGGTCACGCTCGTCAGCCCGAGGCGGTCCGCGAGGTTCCGGTCGCCGCCGCTGGAAATCGTGAAGGCCCGCATTCCCGGTCTTATGTCAGGAGCCGATGAGAGAATATCGAAGGCGACGTCGCCCGATGTCACGAAGCGTTCGAACAGGCCGCGTTCGAAGCCGAGGCGGACGAAACGCTCGGCGTTGTAGTCGCCGCTTCGGCCGGAATTGGAAAGCACGATGACCCGCTTTCCATGGTTCTTGAGGATGTGCAGCGCGGCCGCCGCCCCGTCGTAAGCGCCTTCGTCGTCGCGCAGGACGCCGAACTGGTCGATCAGGAAGAAATCGTAACGGTCGATCAGCGCCGCCAGCGATGTCTCGGGAACTGCGGTCACCGGTGGCTCCTTCGCCATTGAAGGATGAGTGCCGCCGTGCCGACCGCGGCCTCGGTCGCCTTCGAAGGCTCGAAGGCGACGCCGAGGGCAGCCTGCCGCATTTTCGTCCATGCGGGGTTCTTCGCGCCGCCGCCGACGGTCCGCACCGACGTCAGGCGGGCCGCGCCGAGTTCCGCCAGCCGTTCATATCCGAGCCGTTCAATTTCGGTCATGCCTTCGAGCACCGCCTGGAAGAAGATGGCGTCGTCCTCGGGGCGCGGATCGAGGCGGGGAGCGTAGGCGGGATCGCTGACGGGGAAGCGTTCGCCGGCTTTCAGCAGCGGATAGAGGTGCAAGCCGGTCGGCCGCGAAAGATCGATCCGCGCGGTCAGATCGCCAAGGCGGTCGTCTCCGAACAGCGATTTGAGCACGGCGCCGCCGGTATTCGAGGCGCCGCCGGGAAGCCAGAAATCAAGCACCCTGTGGGAATAGATGCCGTATTGCGGCGCGTCGATCGGCTGATCGGACGCAATCTTGAGGACGAGCGTCGAGCCGAGCGCGGTAACGCCGTCGCCGATCTGCGAGGCGCCGGTTGCGAGGAACGAGGCGCAGCCGTCGGTCGTTCCCGCGTGAAACCGGCAGGCGTCATTGACGCCGAGGCTGCGGGCGAACCCTTCGACGCGCGAGAGGGTCGCCCCGGCGCGGTGAACGGCGGGAAGCATCCGCCGGTCGAGGCCGGCTTGCTCCAGCCAGTCCGGCCATTCCGCGCGCTGCAGGTCGTAACCGGTCTTCAGGGCGTTGTTTTCGTCCGATGCCGCTTCGCGCAAACCGAGCTTGAGGAGGAGCCAGTCCGCCTGGTGAACGAGTGCGGCGACATTCGTCCGGCGACCGAGATGAATGGCCCGCGCCAGCGCCGAACCGGACCCCCTTGCCGGGCTGGTCGTCGGCGCGTGCCGGGACACATCCTCGACGATCCCACTGTCCGGGCAGATGTCGTTGTACATCGACGGCGGCCCGACCGGTTCGCCGTCGCGATCGAGCGCCAGAACCGTGCCGGAGGTGCCGTCAACCCCGATTGCCTGCACGGAAGCCAGGCTCGTTTTCGCCGCAAGCTCCCGCAGCGCCGCCGAGGTTCGCTCCCACCATATCGAAGGGGTGCGCCCCTCCTGCGCGTCGAGGAAGGGTGCGCTGGCCATGGCCACCACCTTGCCATTGTCGGCAACGGCCGCCGCACGCACGCCGGAGGTGCCGATATCGATGCCGACGACCGTTGCGGCCTGCGGGTCCGGCATCGGGGTCACGACCGCGCCGCTCCGCGATCCAGCGCCTGCCGGTATTGCTCCGCCTCCCAGTTGGTCAGCTCGTATTCGTCGGCCTCGGTGAGGTAGTGAACCTCGGCGCCGTCGGGGATGCGCGCGACGACTTCGGCGAGGCAACGCGCCATCACCTGGCCGCCGGCCGTCAGCTCGTTCGACAGAAGCACACCGGCGCCGGGGACGAGGATCATCTTCGGCGCGCTTTCGCCGGCGAGCGCTAGGCGCTCGAGGTAGGCGGACAGGGACTGGCCCTCTTCCATGAGGCCGATGGTCGTGCCGAGGAAGATCACATGGTCGGGATACATCGAGCCGCCGAGCGCCAATCGAACATTCTCCGGCGAGAGCGCCACCTGATGGCTGCCCCTGTCGGCCGCCGGGGCGTAGGCGCTGCCGAGGCTCAGGCGCTCCAGCGTTTCGATGGAGGGCGGCGGCGTCTCCCTGGCCGGCATTTCAAGCGCGGAAGAGACGCGCTCGATGCGGCGCGCGACATCGTCGACGGTTTCTCCGGTGACGATGATGCCGTGATTGTAGAGGATCAAAACGTCCGGGCGCGTTGCGGCCGCGAGATCGACCTCGCGGGCGAGCGGCGTGCCGGGACGCCGGTAAGGAACCGCCGCCCAGTTCAGCCCGGTGGCGTCGAGCTTCGCCTTCAGGATGCGGTCGCGCTCCTTCAGGACCGACAGCGCGATGGTGTTGACGCAATGATAGTGCGCGACGACGGCGTTCGGCAGGGCCGCATGAAAGCTCGTTTCGATGGACGGCCGCAGTCCGCTGGCGTTGAGCGCGGCGATGACGAAGTCGGTGGCTTTCTCGGCGCGCGGATCGCCCTCGCGCAGGGCTTCGACCAGCGGGGGCACGCGGACCGGCACCATGATGTCGCTGTCGCCGGCCTGCGCGAGCCAGGTTCCGGACGCCTTGACCCACATCGTATCGGCGTTCTTCAGGGAGGTATTTCCGCCCGCTCCCTGGGTTTTGAGGATGTCGGTTCCGATCCGCTTCGACAGATCCAGAAACCGGTCGAACTCGTGCTCCGAGTCCCGTGCCGCCGCCGCCAAGACCAACCCTCCGCGTTTAACGCGCCCTCTCACAGGATGTGAGCGAACTTTTCATGGATGGTATATATGAGATTGAATATCGTCAATCATGAAGTTTTTGCGTCAAATTTCCTTGCGGATGCCGTTTGCTTGTGATTATCTTTAATCACGGCAGGAGGCGGCCGGGAGGAAAACACAGTGAACGATGCCGATCGGCACAAGCTCATCACCGATCTTCTTCGCGAGACGCCGTTCGCCTCGGTGCGCGATCTGCAGGTTCGCCTCGGCGTTTCCCCGGCGACCATCCGACGCGACATCGACAAGCTGCATGAAACCGGGCGGGCCAAGAAGGTCTACGGCGGCATTTCAGCCTCCGAGGTCGGCGGTCGCCTTGCGGCGCGGCCGTACGATGAAAACCGCGACATTGCCGTCGAAGCCAAGCGTGCCATCGCGGAAAAGGCGGCTTCTCTGGTGCGCGACGGCGATTCCATCATCGTTCACGCCGGCTCGACCTGCTTCCAACTCGGGGTGCTTCTCGCCCGCCGCAACCTGCGCATCTACACGAATTCCATGCCGCTCGCCGCCTATCTCGGCGAACACGGTAGCTGCCATCTGAGCCTTGCCGGCGGCGAACTCTACCGCGAGCCGGGGATCATCCATGATCCGTCGTCGGGTGCACCCGATTATTTCGCCTCGCGTTTCTTCGTCGGCACGCAGGGCATCGGCCTGCAGGGGCTGCTGGAATCGCACCCGCTGCTCGTCAAGGCGATCGGGGAGCTGAGCACCTGCGCCGACGAGGTCGTGCTGCTGGCGGACAGCCGGAAATTCTCCATCCAGCCGCGAAACCTGGTCTTGCCGCTCTCCCGTGTGGGAACCATCGTCACCGACGACGGCCTATCGGATGCCAACGCCAAGATGCTGGAAAATGCCGGGGTCACGATCGTCATCGCCGATATCGGAGGTGTCAATTGACGGAACATCGCCCAATCGCGGTCTTCGATCTCGGAAAGACCAATTCCAAGCTGTTCGTGATCGACGGTCGCGGCGATGTGGTCGCGGAGCGACGCACGAGGCCGGTATGGCGGGAGCACGGCGACATCCGCGTCCTCGACGACGGCGCGCTGTTTGCCTGGATGCGGGATGAACTGGCCGAGGTGGTCGAGGCGCACGGCGTTCGCCACGTCATGTTCTCCGGGCACGGATGCACCTTCGCGCTGATCGGCGGCGACCGACTTTGCCATCCGATTCTGGACTACGAGCAGGAGCCTCCGCCGGAGGTCGCGAAAAGGATCGACGCGCTCGTTCCGCCCTTTTCGGAAACCTATTCGCCCCGCCTGCCGCTCGGCTTCAACTATGGCCGCCATATTCTCTGGCTTCAGGACAGGGACCCGGCGGCGCTCGACGCGACCGACACGATCCTTGCCTATCCCCAGTTCTGGTCGTGGAGGTTTTCGGGCCGGGCCGTTTCCGAGGTGTCCTATCTCGGCTGCCATTCCCATCTTTGGGCGCCGCTGGCCGACGACTTCAGCAGCCTTGTCGACCGGCAGGGCTGGCGTCAGAAAATGCCCGGCTTCGCGGCGGCGGGCGCGGCGCTGGGCACGCACCGCGTGGCCCTGGCGAGTGGCGAAACGGTCGAGGTTTCCGTTCATAACGGCGCTCACGACAGCAATTCGGCACTCTTTTACTACCGGTCCCTCGACTTCGACGATTTCACGCTGGTCTCCACCGGTACCTGGGTGATTGTCTTCAATCCGTCCTGCTCGCTGGACGCCCTCGACCCCGAGCGCGACATGCTCGCCAATGTCACGGTGGACCATGCGCCGGCGGCAACGATCCGCTTCATGGGCGGCCGCGAATATGATGTGGCGAGCCAGGGCTGGACGAAGCCCATTTCCCGTCAGGCGATCGAGGCGGTAATTGCCAAGGGCAGTTTCGCCCTGCCGTCGTTTGCCGCGGGCGGGCCGTTCCCGGATGCCGAGGGCCGCTTCGTCGGACCGGCGGTGGAGGGCGAGGAGCGCGCCGCGGCCGCGCTGCTCTATGTAACCCTGATGACCGATCTGTCGCTCGATCTCATCCGCTCGGAAAACGACATCGTCATCGATGGCGGACTGGTCAAGGCGGACCTCTACGCGCCGCTGCTCGCGGCCTTACGCCGTCAGACGGTCTTCACCAGCGCAAATCCCGAGGGAAGCGCCTTCGGCGCTGCCGCGCTCGTCTTCCGCCAATCGGGCCTGCGGCCTTTCCGGAACGAATGCCAGCGCATTCGCGCAGTCGAGATTGCCGGCCTCGACGATTATCGGCGGGAATGGCGGCGGCGGGCCCAGGCATCGGATACCGTCTTGTCGAAGGAGGCGAACGGATGAGCACAGTTGCCGCAGAGAGCCGCGCCGTTACTCCGGTTCTCGAAATGCAGAACATCAGCAAGACCTTCGGCAATACGCGCGCGCTGACGAATGTCTCGCTCACCGTCTATCCGGGCGAAGTTCATGCGCTGATGGGCGAGAACGGCGCCGGCAAGTCGACCCTGATGAAGGTTCTGTCGGGCGCCTATCTCGCCGATCCCGGCGGCAGCATTCTGGTGAGCGGCCGGCCGGCGGTCACCGGCGATCCGATCAAGGCGAGAGCCAACGGCATTGCGGTGATCTATCAGGAACTGTCGCTCGCGCCCAATCTCACGGTCGCGCAGAACATGTTCCTCGGCGCCGAGCCGTCGCGTGCGGGGTTCGTCGATCGCGGCGATATCAGGAAACGTGCCGAACCCATTCTGAAGCGTCTCGGTATCGGCTTTTCGCCGAACCAGCTCGTTGCGACCCTGTCGCTGGGCGAGCGCCAGATGGTCGAGATCGCCCGCGCGCTCACCACGGATGCGCGCATCATCGTCATGGACGAGCCGACGACGTCGCTGACGAGCCGGGAAACCGAAAAGCTTTTCGAAGTGATCGCCGGCCTCAAGGCGCACGGGATCGCCGTCATCTATATCAGTCACCGCATGGAAGAAATCTATGCGCTGGCGGATCGCGTCAGCGTCCTGCGCGACAGCGCCTATGTCGGGACGCTGGAGCGCAGCGAACTGTCGGCCGATCGGCTGGTCTCGATGATGGTCGGCCGCGACCTTTCCTCCTTCTACAAAAAGGAGCACCGGGCCGCCACGCAGGATCGTAAGGTCGTGCTTGCCGTCAAGAATGTGGGCGACGGCCGGCGCGTGCATGATTGCTCCTTCGACGCCTTCGCCGGCGAGGTGCTCGCCATTGCGGGGCTGGTCGGCTCGGGCCGGACGGAGCTTGCGCGCCTGATCTTCGGCGCGGACCGCAAGACCGCGGGCGCGGTCTTCCTGGACGGCCGGGAGCTTTCGCTGCACGGACCCCGTGATGCCTTGGACACCGGCATCGCCTACCTCACCGAGGACCGCAAGGGGCTTGGCCTGTTTCTCGATATGTCGATCAACGAGAACATCAATGTCGGCGTGATCTCGCAGGATGCGCGGGCAGGCGGGCTCCTCGATTTCGGCAAGGCGAAGAAGCGCGCCGACCATGCCGTCTCGTCCCTGTCGATCCGCACGAAGAGCACGTCGATCAACGTCGGCGCGCTCTCCGGCGGCAACCAGCAGAAGGTGCTGCTCGCCCGCCTGCTGGAGACGAAGCCGCGCGTCGTCATCCTCGACGAGCCGACGCGCGGCGTTGACGTCGGTGCGAAATCGGAAATCTATCGGATCATCGACGAGCTTGCCCAGAGCGGCATCGCCATCGTCGTGATTTCCAGCGATCTGCCCGAAGTGATCGGGATCGCCGATCGCGTGCTGGTGATGCGCGAGGGGCGCATCGCCGGCGAGATTGCCGGATCGCCGGACAAGCCGATCGAGCAGGAGGCCATCATGGCCCTTTCGACCGGCCCCGCCAGACGAGACACAACGAGCGCGACATAAAGAGAGAAACCGGACATGAGCGCAATGCAGAGCGGACAGGCAGCAACGGACAAGATGAAGCTGAGGTCGACACTGACCGCCCTCGGCATGCTTCCCGTCCTCATTCTTTTGGCGGTCGGCTTCCATCTTCTCAGCGGGCGCTTCCTGAGCGTCAACAACCTGTCGATCGTCATGCAGCAGGCATCGATCAACACGGTGCTCGCCGCCGGCATGACCTTCGTCATCCTGACGGGCGGCATCGATCTTTCGGTCGGCTCCATCCTCGCGGCCTCGGCCATGGTCGGCGTCATCGTGTCGCTCTGGCCGGATATCGGGATGCTCGGAATTCCGGCCGCGATCCTGGTCGGCCTTGGATGCGGGGTCGTCAACGGCGTCATCATCGCCTTCCTGAAGCTGCCGCCCTTCATCGTCACGCTGGGCTCGCTGACGGCCATGCGCGGCATCGCCCGCCTGCTCGGCAACGACACGACCGTCTTCAACCCGGACCTGCCCTTCGACTTCATCGGCAACGGCAGTCTGTTCGGCGTGCCGTGGCTGGCGATCATCGCTCTGGTGACGATCCTGATTTCGTGGGTGATCCTCAAGCGGACCGTACTCGGAACCTGGATCTATGCCGTCGGCGGCAATGTCGAGGCCGCGCGCCTGACGGGCATCAAGGTGCCGCTGGTGCTGCTGTTCGTCTATTCGATGTCCGGCCTTCTGTCGGGTCTCGGCGGCGTCATGTCGGCGGCCCGCCTCTATGCGGCAAACGGGCTGCAGCTCGGACAGGCCTACGAACTCGATGCGATCGCGGCCGTCATCCTCGGCGGCACCAGCTTCGTCGGCGGCGTCGGCTCCATCTGGGGCACGCTGATCGGCGCGCTCATCATCGCCGTGCTTTCGAACGGCCTCATCCTCGTCGGCGTTTCCGACATCTGGCAGTACATCATCAAGGGGCTTGTCATCATCGTCGCCGTTGCGCTCGACCGCTACCGGCTGAAAGGGCTTGGCCGCACCTGACGGCGGCCGAACGAACCGGGTTACCGGACAACAGGGCGCAGGAGGCGCCACAGGAGGAAAGTATGCGCATGTTCACGAAACTACTGACTGCCACTGCACTCGCCGCGGCAATCGCAATGCCCGCGGCCGCAAAGGATCTTCAGAAAATCGGTATTTCGGTCGGCCTTCTCGGCAACCCGTTCTTCGTCGCCACCATCAAGGGCATCGAAGACCGCGCCAAGGAAATCAATCCGAACGTTCAGGTCACGTCGGTCTCCGCCGATTATGACCTCAACAAGCAGGTCTCGCAGATCGACAGCTTCATCGCCGCCGGCGTCGACATCATCATGCTGAACGCCGTTGATGCCAAGGCGATCGCGCCGGCCGTCAAGAAGGCCCAGGCCGCCGGCGTCATCGTCGCCGCCTTCGACGTTTCCGCGCCCGGCGCCGACGTCACCGTCATGACCAACAACGTCAAGGCGGGCGAGGAAGCCTGCCAGTACATCGTCGACAAGCTGAGCGGCAAGGGCAACGTCGTCATCATCAACGGCCCGGCCTCGTCCTCGATCATCGACCGCGTCCAGGGCTGCAAGAACGTGCTCTCGAAGAGCGCCGACATCAAGATCCTCTCCGACGACCAGAACGGCCAGGGTTCGCGCGACGGCGGCCTCGCCGTCATGCAGGGCCTTTTGACCCGTTTCGACAAGATCGACGCCGTCTTCGCGATCAACGACCCGACCGGCATCGGCGCCGAGCTTGCCGCCAAGCAGTTGAACCGGAACGAGTTCTTCATCACCTCGGTCGACGGCGCTCCCGATATCGAAAAGGCGCTTTCCAGCGGCAAGTCGATGATCAAGGCGTCGGCTTCGCAGGACCCCTACGTCATGGCCGGCGATGCGCTGAAGATGGCGGTCGACGTTCTGAACGGCAAGAAGCCGGCGGAAAATACCGTGCTGCTCGATCCGAAGCTGATCACGGCCGACAACGTCAAGGACTATAAGGGCTGGACTGCGGCCCGTTAAGCTCTCCTCCCGTGTGATCCGCCGTTGCCTCCGGGCGCGGCGGGTCACGACTTTCCCCATACAACTCAGGAAGCGGCGTTTCCCATGTCCAAAATCGGCGTTCACTCGTTTGTCTGGAGTGCCGGCTCGTCCAAGGATGAGCTGGAAAAGGCTCTTGCGCGCTCACACGAGCTGCAGTTCGACCTCATCGAGTTTTCCTATCTCGATCCGGCGCAGGTGGACGTGAAGTGGCTCGCCTCGCGCCTGAGGGAACTCGGCCTCGACGTGGCGATCAGCATGGGCTTGCCGCCCGAGGGCGATATCTCCAGCGAGGACCCGGCCGTCGTCGCGAACGGTGAGGACATTCTCGACCGCGCCGTGGCGCTCGTCCGCGATCTCGGCGGCACGAAGCTCGCCGGCATCTTGAGTTCGGCGCACGGCAAGCAGGAGCATGTCGTGACGCGAAAGGGGTGGGATACGAGCGTCGCCACGCTTTCGAAGGTCGCCGACCGGGCGAAGGCCGCAGGCGTGACGCTGAACCTCGAAATCGTCAACCGCTTCGAAAGCAATCTGCTCAACACCGCCGCCCAAGGCATGGCCTATATCGAAGCCACCGGCGCATCGAACGTCTTCCTGCATCTCGATACGTTCCACATGAACATCGAAGAGGCGGATGTGGGCCTTGCGATCCGCCATGCCGCCGACAAGATCGGCTATGTCCATATCGGCGAGAGCCACCGCGGCTATCTCGGCACCGGAAACATCGATTTTTCGGCCATCTTCGACGCATTGGTGGCGATCGGCTGGAACGACTACGTGACGTTCGAATCCTTCTCCACCGCGATCGTCGACAAGGACCTGTCGCTGAAGACCGCCATCTGGCGCAATCTCTGGGACGACAACGTGGCGCTTGCCAAACACGCGCGGCAGTTCATCGAACTCGGCATGGAAACCGCCAAACGCAAGGCCGATCTGGTGAAGCAGGCGCATCTGCTGTGGTCGTAGCCGCGGCGATAGCGCCGTTGCCTCTGCCGGCGCTTCTGGTGCCTTTCCGATCGCATCCAGGCTGAAGGCCATGTCCGCCGGAAGGTCCTCCTCGGCCTTGAGGCCGACGGACCGGTGATCATTCTTTCCTGCGATCCCGCTGAACTTCATCGCTGCCGGCTGCACGACGACGCGCCGGAGATCATCGGATATCCCTACTCGATCAGCGCGTCGACGCCGTCTTCGATTGCGACGGGAATGCCGACGGCGGTCAGATTGTCGTAGGCCCTGGCGAGCACGCGCATGGCGACTTCGATGTCGGCCTTAGTGATGCCTTCCAGCGCGTCGGCATTGGCGTCGATCGCGGCCTGCAGCGCCGGCTCTTCCAGGCGCCGGCCTTTTTCGCTGAGCGAGATGATGTATTTGCGCTTGTCGCTCGGGTGGCGGCGGCGCGTCACGAGGCCCATGGCGAGCAGCGAGCGCACGGCGATCACCATTGCGGGGCCGGCGATCCCCGATTTTTGCGCAAGCTCGACCTGAGGCAGCCCGTCGCTATGCCAAAGCGTGCGCAATGCGTACCACTGGCCGAGCGTGATGCCGAGCGGCGCGATGCGGGTTCCGAGATCGCGCTGGATCAGCCGGTTCACATGGCGCACGCTGTTTCCGAAGCTTTGTGCCATCGGAAGAATGGACGCGGTACTGGGCCGTGTGTCCGCCATGGGTCTCCTATCTCGCATCTCTTTCGAAGCCCGGTGGGCTTTCTTCCGTGCCTAGCCGCTCTTGTCCGATATGGCAAGCAAACCCCGATGATCGCCGGTATCCCGAATATATTTCAGGCTTCAAGAAAGTCCTTCGCGGGGCCTTGTCCATCCCGAGGAAACGCGCTAGCTTCAAATCGTTCATATATTAACGAACGTCTTTTTGGCTAGGTCGGCGTGCTGCTTTTGATCCGTGATGACTGCCATTTTTGATGACGGTCCGCGGCAGAGGCCAATCGGCGGCTTTCCCTTTAGGGCGACAAGGGGAACGACATCATGAACTCCATCTTTCGCATCGCTGCATGTGCAGCAGTCAGCTTTGCCCTGGGCAGCACGAGCCTTTATGCCGCCGATCCGATCAAGATCGGCTTCGTCATGTCCTATAGCGGGTGGTTTCAGCCCATCGACGCCAGCACCATCAACGGCGCCATGCTCGCGGTGAAGGAGATCAATGCCTCGGGCGGCGTTCTCGGCAGCAAGATCGAGGTTGAGACCTTCGACAACAAATCCGAACCCGCGCTCGGCGCGGACGGCGCGACCGAAATGGTCGGCAAGGGCGTGAAGGCGATGCTCTTTCCGAGCGATTTCGACTTCGGCGCTCCCGGTGCCTTCATCGCCCAGCAGAACAACATCGTTTCTCTCTCCGGCGCCTCTGATCCGAAATTCGGCGTGACCGGCATCGGCCCCTATGCCTATTCGATTTCGAATGCCGCGCAGGCGCAAGGCGCGCTGCTGGCCGAATGGGCCTTCAAGAAGCAGGGCTGGAAATCGGCCTATGTGCTGCTCGACAACACGATCTCCTTCACCAAGTCGCTGTGCGGCAGCTTCGGCCAGCGCTGGAAGGAGCTTGCCGGCGATAGCGCGCTGTTCGGCAACGACACCTTCCTGAACAGCGACCCGAGCATCGCCGCGCAGGCGACGCGCATCAACAATCTGCCGGCGAAGCCCGACTTCATCGTTCTCTGCTCCTATGCGCCGGGCGGCCCCAGCGCCATTCGCCAATTGCGCGAAGCGGGCCTTAACCAGCCTGTCCTGACGGGCGAATCCATGGATGGCGACTACTGGGCCGGCACGGTGCCGAACCTCAGCAATTTCTATGTCGCCGACTATGGATCGGTCTATGGCGACGATCCGGACCCGAGCGTCAACGACTTCTTCAAGCGCTATCAGGACGAATACAAGCAGCGGTCCGACGCTTCCTATTCCCTGCGCGGATACTCGCTCATCCAGGCATGGGCGAAGGCGGCGGAAAAGGCGGGGTCCTTCGACGCCGACAAGGTCGCGGCCGTCCTCGATGCCTTCAACAAGGAAAAGCTCGCCATCGGCCCGACGACCTATTCGCCGCAGCTTCACATCGAGACGAGCCGGCCGATGACGATCGTTCAAAGCCAGAACGGCAAATTCGGCGCTGTCGGCAAGTTCTCCGCCGAAACCGTGCATCTCGACTGACCATTCGAGCAGACGCAGCAATGGAACTGAGCGCGACGAACATCACGGTCCGTTTCGCCGGCGTCCGCGCAATCGACAATGTTTCGATTGCGCTGGCCCGCGACGAGATCCTCGGTCTGATCGGCCCGAACGGCGCCGGCAAGACCACCATGGTCAACGTTCTCAGCGGCTTCCAGCTGCCGCGCGAGGGCAGCGTGTCGATCGAGGCGAGGGAATGCACCGGCCGCTCTGCCGCCTGGTTCGCCCGCAACGGCGTGGTGCGGAGCTTCCAGGCCGTGCGCCTGTTCAAGGACCTGACCGTCGGCGAGAACATCGAGGTCAGCCTTGGCAGCCTCGGCATGAACCGCTTCGCCGCTCGCCGGCGGTCCCTCGAACTGCTGGATTACCTAGGCATCGCCGACAAGGCGGAGCGGCGCGGCGGAACGCTGAGCTACGGCGACGAGCGGCGCGTGGGGATCGCCCGCGCGCTGGCGCTTGCGCCGAAATTCCTGCTGCTGGACGAGCCGGCCGCCGGGCTGAACATCGGCGAGGCCGAGGCGCTCGCCGATCTCATCCGCCGCATTCAAGGCGATTTTTCCTGCGGCGTGCTGCTGATCGAACACAACATGACCTTGGTGATGAACATCTGCCGGCGGCTGCATGTCATGGCGAGCGGCCGCACCATTGCCGCCGGAACGCCGGCTGAGGTCCTGGCGGACCCGCAATTCAAATCCGCCTATCTGGGCACGGAGGCGGCATGACGGCCACCGCGAATTCGTCCTCTCCGCTCCTGTCGATCGACGGTCTCGTCGTGCGCTACGGGCAGATCACCGCGCTTTCGGAGGTCAGCCTGCACGTAGACGAGGGCGAGGTGGTGTCGATCGTCGGGCCGAACGGGGCCGGAAAGTCCTCGCTTCTCGGCGCGATCGCCGGCCTCGTGCAGCCGGCGGGCGGACGCATCGCATTTGCCGGCGAGCCGGTTGCGCCGCGGGCGCTCGAGCGCACCGTCCGGCGCGGCATCGCGCTCGTTCCCGAGGGGCGGCATGTGTTCGGCGGCCTGACGGTGCATGAGAACCTGATGCTGGGCGCGACCGTTCGCAACGATCGCCGCGTCGTCGACGATGAGATCGCCCGCTTCTTCGACATCTTTCCGATCCTCGGCGAGCGGCGAAACGAGGCGGCGGGGCGCCTCTCCGGCGGCGAGCAGCAGATGCTGGTCATCGCGCGGGCTCTTCTGTCGAAGCCGCGCCTGCTGATGCTCGACGAACCCTCGCTCGGTCTGGCGCCGAAGGTGACGGACCGTGTCTATGAACTGCTCGCCGAAATCCGCGCGCAAGGGCTGACGATCCTGGTCGTGGAGCAAAACGCGCCGAGGGCGCTGAAGGCCGCCAACCGCACCTATGTCCTGAACGGCGGCAGGGTGCGGCTTGCCGGACCTTCCGCGACGCTTGCCGCCGATCCCGATTTCGAGGCGGCCTATTTCGGCCTGCGCACGGAGGCGGCAAGCTGATGCAGATGATCATTCAGGTGCTTGCCGATGCGTTCAGTCTCGGCGGCCTCTATGCCCTGACGGCGCTCGGCATCGGGCTCATCTTCAGCGTCATGCGGCTTGCGAATTTCGCCCATGCCGAATTCGTGACCGTCGGCGCCTATGTGCTGTTTGCATTGTCCGGCGAGCCTCTGGTGATGGGCGTCGCCGCCGCGATCCTGGCGACGATGGCGCTTGCCGTGCTCACGGAGCGGCTGGCCTTCCGGCCTTTGCGCAACGCCGACCCGGCGACCATGCTGATCTCGTCCTTTTCCGTCAGCATGTTCCTGCAGCGGCTGCTGGTCTTCCTCGTCGGATCGCGCATCAAGACGCTCGATCCGCTGCCGATGCTGAACAATGCCGTCACGATCGGAGGGGTGCAGGTAAGCTCGCTGAAGCTCGTCACCATCATCGTCTGCGCCGTGCTGCTTGCCGGCCTCACCCTGTTCCTCAAGAAAACCCGCTTCGGCCTCCAGATGCGCGCGGCGGCGGAGAATTTCACCATGTCGCGGCTTGTCGGCGTGCGCGCCAATACGGTGATTGCCGCCGCCTTCGCGCTCAGCGGTGCGCTGGCGGCCGTCGTCGCGCTGCTCTTCGCCGCGCAGACCGGCTTCGTGCAGCCGCGTTTCGGCGTGCAGCTCGTCATCATCGCCTTCGTCGCGACCGTCATCGGCGGCCTCGGCAACCTGTTCGGCGCCGCCGTCGGCGGTTTCCTCGTCGGCATCGTCTCGATCCTGCTCCAGGCATTTCTGCCGCCGGAACTGCGGCCCTTCCGCGAGGCCGGTCTGTTCCTCGTGGTGATCCTGGTGCTGCTGGTGCGGCCGCAGGGATTGTTCCCGGCGCGCGGTTTGAAGGAGCGGGTGTGATGGCCGTGATAAGGGACATGCTGCGCCGCATCGGGCCGCTCCTGTTATTGATCGCCATCGTTTTCGCGATCGCATGGCTCGCAAGCTTTGCCGGCGTGGTTCTCCAGCGGCGGGTGATCTTCGGCCTCGTCAATCTGGTGGCGGTCGTCGGCCTCTATATCTTCATGGGCAATTCCGGCCTCTTGAACTTCAGCGCCGTCGGCTTCATGGCGATCGGGGCCTATACCTCCGCGCTGCTCACCATGCTGCCGACGATGAAGCATACTTTCCTGCCCGACCTGCCGCTCTGGCTCGGCGACGCCCATCTGCCGCCGCTTGCGGGCGCCTTTGCCGGCGGCGGCGTGGCGGCCACGGTTGCCCTCGTCGTCGGATGGCCGCTGATGCGGCTGACGGGTATTGCGGTCGGGATCGCCACGCTGTCGCTGCTGATCATCATCTATATCGTCATCGGCAACTGGACGTCGCTGACCGGCGGCCAGCAGTCCTTGATGGGGCTGCCGGCCTATGTCGGGCTTTGGACATCGGCGCTGTTTGCGGCCGGCGCCATCCTGCTGGCCTTCGTCTATCAGGAGACGCGTTTCGCGCTGGCCCTGAGGGCGGCGCGGGAGGACGAGGTGGCGGCGAGGGCAAGCGGCGTGCATGTGCTGCGGGAGCGGCTGACGGCCTTCGTCCTCGCCGCTTTCGTCTCCGGCGTCGGCGGCGCGCTCTTCGGCCATTTCATCGGCACGCTGCGCGTCGAGAGCTTCTATCTCGATCCGACCTTCCTCTTCATCTCCATGCTGGTCGTGGGCGGCATGCGCAGCCTGAGCGGTGCCGTGGTCGGCACGCTCGTTATCTCCGTGCTGACCGAACTGCTGCGCCTTGCAGAGGCCGGCGTTACGCTGCCGTTTGCCGCAACCAAAGTCGCGGCACCCGCCGGGCTGGGCGACGTGCTGCTGGCCGCCCTGATGCTCCTCATCATTCTCTTCCGTCCGCAGGGCATCACCGCCGGGCGGGAGATTTCGTTTCCCCTTTTCGCGCGCGAGGGCTCACGCAAGCTCACGCCGCAAACCTAGAAAGGACCTCGCCATGACCGAACCCGCCAACACGCCGCCGGCGCCGACCGTCGATGCCTCGGCTCCGAAGGAGATTGCAGAAGGCGTCTTCGTCATCGAAGACCATCGCGTTCCGCTCGTTCCCAATATCGGCATCGTTCTGGGGGCGCATTCCGCACTCGTCATCGACAGCGGCATGGGCCGGGCCAACGGCGAGGCGGTGCTTGCCGCCGCGAGGAAGCTCGCCGGCGACCGCAAGCTCTATCTGACGATCACTCATTTCCACCCCGAGCACGGTTATGGCGCCGAACCGTTCAAGGGCGTCGCCGAGATCGTCTACAACCGGGCACAGGCCGCGGAGCTGGCGCTGAAGGGTGAGGCATATCTCGGCATGTTCAAGGGCATGGGGCCGGCAGTCGCCGCGGCCTTGGACAATACTACGCTCGTCGAAGCCGACACGCTCTACGACGGTGGGGAACATGAACTCGACCTCGGCGGCCGCAAGGTGCTGTTGAAGACGTGGGGCAAGGCGCACACCCAGGCCGATCAGGTCGTCTTCCTGCCGGGCGAGAAGATCCTCTTCACCGGCGATCTTGCCGAGGAGAAGACGTTCCCGATCTTCCCCTGGTTTCCGCCGCACGACATGGACATCGATGCGAAGACCTGGGTCCAGGCCCTTGATGACTGCATCGCGCTCTCTCCGGCCGTCGTCGTTCCGGGGCACGGCGATCTCGGCGGAGCGGAAATTCTCGTCGGCGTTTGCGACTATATCGAGGATGTCGGCGCCCGCGTCGCGGCGGCCAGGGCCGAAGGCAAGAGCGAGGACGAGATGGTGGAAACGCTCGGCCCGGCGATCAGGGCGATGCATCCCGACTGGCATTTTCCGGAATGGATCGATTTCGCGATCCGCTATTTCGCGCAGCGATAGGAGGTGGCGATGCGCACCGTGCTGGTTGCCATGCACTACCAGAACGAGGTTCTGCATGCCGCGGGCAAGATCAAGGTCGGGGTCGCGGAAGGCGCCGAGGGTCGCGGTGCCGTCGTCGATGCCGCCTCGCGCCTGCTGGCTTTTGCCCGAGGCAATGGCATCCCGGTTGTTTCGGTCCGCATCGCCTTTCGCCCCGACCATGCCGACGTCATCCAGAACTGCGCGATCTTTCGCAATGTGGTCGCCGGCAAGGCGATGATCGACGGGAGCTGGGGAGCGGAATTCCACGACGGTCTCGGTCCGTTGCCCGGCGAATTCGTGGTCAAGCACAGCCGCGTGAACGCCTTCTACGGCTCGCCGCTGGAGGAAGTGCTGCGATCGCTGAAGGCCGAGCGGCTGATCATGGCCGGCGTCGCCACCAACTCCGTCGTCCTGACCACCGTCGCCTGCGCCGCCGACATGGGCTACGAGGTCATCGTCGTCTCGGACGCCTGCTCCTCCGGACGGCCGGAACTGCACGAATCCTCGCTGGAAAACATGAAACTCGTCGCGGACGTCATGGACCTCGACGGGTTGGTCCGCCATCTGGCCGGGGAGGGCGTCGGAGGTTTGCTCTGAGCGCTGGCTCACAGCCGCGGACATGGTCGGTTTCGAAAAGGAAAGCGCCGCGCTCAGTTGCGGACGCGTCATCGGCTCGGATCTCGCGATGATTTTCAGAACGGCGCGCGCACTGTCGGTCAAGGTCTGCTGCAGCAGCGCAGCGGATGGCGGCATGATGTGCAATGTCATATCTCGGCAATTGAGGGCGAGCCATCGCCGCCCCACGTCGGTTCGGTAATCGGCTTTACTATATACAGCCTATGCCGTCCCGTTGCGATAAGCGTCTTAATGACCGGGGCAGTCTTCCGGCAGATGGTCGAGGCCTTCCGTGAGGCGTTCGAAGGTGGCCTTGCCGGGGGCGGGTTGAAGCCTGACGACGTAAAGGCCGTCGAAATCGTCTCCCGCCCATGCCGGAACGTCCTTCGGATTTCCGCCGCTGGCTTTGAGCAGCGATCTGGCGGTTTTGACGATCTGCTTGTGTTCCCAGGCGACGAAGGTCAGTCGCGCCGGAGGTTCGCTCGATGTCAGGGCCTTGGTCAATCCGGCGACGTCATCGTAGCCGATGGACGTATCGACCGGCAGACCGTCCGCGATTGCGGTCGGCTCGATGGTTGCCAGCGGCCGGATATAGTCGTAGTCGACGCCGCTGTCTTTCTTGCGATGCGAGGGATCGGGCGCGAAGATCCGATCGGGCCGCCCGAACATTTTGGTCAGGATCGGCGGCAATGCGAGCGATCGGTTCAGACCCTTGCAATCGAGCTGCCCAAGGCCGGAATCCGGCTTTTCTCCATGGCGCAGGAACACGATGATCTGCCCGTCCGCGCTATCCGCGCCGGCGGCGAACGCAGGTGAAAAGCCGAATGAGAGGGCTGTAAACCCGAGACAGACCGACGCCAGCCGCATTGAAATCATCGATGATCCTTTCCCTCTTGCCTCATGTCCCACCCGCTACGATACCCAGCTTGCAATCGCATAGGTTCCGAGCGCGATCACGGCGGCGGCGGGCAGGGTGATCACCCACGCGATCACGATATTGCCGGCCAGTCCCCAGCGAACCGCGGAGACGCGCCGCGCGGCGCCCACGCCGACGATGGCGCCGGTGATGGTGTGCGTCGTCGAAACCGGGACGCCGAGCCATGTTGCGATGAACAGGGTCAGCGCGCCGCCGGTTTCCGCGCAGAAGCCCTGCATCGGGTTCAGCCTGGTGATCTTGGACCCCATGGTGTGGACGATCCTCCACCCGCCGAGCAGCGTTCCGAGCGCCATGGCCGACTGGCACGACAGCACGACCCATAGGGGCACATGAAACTGTCCGCCGCCATAGCCCTGGGAATAAAGCAGCACGGCGATGATCCCCATGGTCTTCTGGGCATCGTTGCCGCCATGTCCCAGTGAGTAAAGCGAGGCGGAGCCGAACTGCAGCACCCGGAACAGGCTGTCGACCGCAAAGGGCGTCTGCCGCACAAAGATCCAGGCCACGCACAGGACGAGGAAGAGAGCAAGCACGAAGCCGAGCAGCGGCGAAAGCACGATCGCGCCCGAGGTTTTCAGCAATCCGCCCCAGACGATGGCGCTCGTCCCGCTCTTGGCCAATCCGGCACCGACCAGCCCGCCCACAAGCGCATGCGAGGAACTCGACGGTATGGCCAGGACCCAGGTGAGGATATTCCAGATGATCGCGCCCGTCAGCGCCGCAAAGATGACCTGCGGCGTAACGATGTCGGGGTCGATGATCCCCGTTCCGAGCGTGTCGGCCACATTCAGCCCGAAAAACAGAAAGGCGATGAAGTTGAAGAAGGCTGCCCATGCCACGGCATATTGCGGCCGCAGGACGCGGGTCGACACGATCGTCGCAATCGAATTGGCCGCATCGTGAAGGCCGTTCAGAAAGTCGAAAAACAGGGCCACGGCGATCAATCCGATCAGCAGCGGCAGGGCGACGGATGTGACCATCAGACGTTCTCGATCACGATGCCGTTGATCTCGTTGGCGACGTCTTCGAAACGGTCGACGACCTTCTCCAGCTCACCATAGATCTCGCTGCCGATGATATAGGCCATCGGATTGGTCGCGCCGTGCCGGCGGAACAGATCCTTGAGCCCTTGATCGTGCAGCTCATCGGAACGGCCTTCGACCTTCACCACCTCTTCCGTCAGGCTGCCGAGGCGCTGGGCATTGGGGCTGATGCGGTTGAGCAGGGGAACGGCATCGGCGACCAGCTTGGCGGCCTGGACGATGGCGCCGCCCATCTCCTGCATGCCGGGATCGAACGTGACCTGCTCGAACAGCCGGATGGTCTTGACGGTCTTGTGCATCATGTCGATGGCATCGTCCATCGACATGATGAGATCCTTGATATCGCCGCGATCGAAGGGCGTAATGAAGCTTCGCCGGATCGCGAGCAGAACCTCGCGGGTGATCTCGTCCGCCTCATTTTCCAGTTGGACGATGCGCTGGCAATGCTTCTCGATGTCCTTGCCCGAGAGCAATGCGTTCAATGCGTCTGCTGCGCCGACGGTGGTGCGGGAATGCCTCGCGAAAAGATCGAAGAAACGATCTTCGCGCGGCATCAATCTACGGAACCAATTCATTTCAGCGCCCTGCGTATCCGACTGTCATAAATCTGTCATAAAAGACGGAGCGCGAGATGAAAAGCAGCTAAGCGACCTGCGCGGGTCTTTTGTCGGCGGGTGATGCCGCCAAGGACGGGAACAGTCGCCACATCCGATGTGGGACAATAGGTATCATCGAGATATCCACCTGATAAGAATGAACAAAATTCTATTTATGACGGTTTTGTGACAATTGCGCTTGCGTTTGGATCAATCTGGCTGAACATGGTCGGCGAATGAAAGGTTACCGGCTCGCGCGGTTGCGTTCGCAGCGTTGACGTCACATCCGGTCGAAGGGATCGCCATGGCTTTGCTTGTTGGTTTGCTCGCGCTTGCAGGCCATATCGCACTCCTGCTCTGGGGCACGAGAATGGTCCAGACGGGTGTTCAGCGCGCCTTCGGTCCCGATTTGAGGTCGTTTCTCGGCCATGCCCTGAGCAACCGGGTCAGGGCATTTCTAGCCGGGATGGGTGTTACGGCCATCCTGCAGAGCAGCACGGCGACCGGGCTGATGGCGTCGGGATTTGCGGCCGGCGGCCTCGTCGATCTCGTCCCGGCCCTTGCGGTGATGCTGGGCGCCAATGTCGGGACGACCTTGATCGTCCAGGTGCTGTCCTTCGACGTTTCCGCCGTGTCGCCGGCCTTGATCCTCATCGGCGTCTTGATGTTCCGGCGCGTCTCCAATTCGCAGGTCCACGATCTCGGGCGGGTCTTCATCGGACTTGGATTCATGCTGCTGGCGCTGCGCCAACTGCTGGATCTGATGTCGCAATACGAGGGTTCGGCGGCGCTCGCCGCCATTCTCGATGCGATTTCGGCGACGCCCGTCCTCAGCCTGTTGCTGGCCTCGGTCGTCACATGGGCCGCGCATTCCAGCGTCGCGGTGGTGCTGCTGATCGTGTCGCTGGCGAGCCGGGGATTGATCGGCACCGAACAGGCATTTGCGCTCGTTCTCGGCGCCAATCTCGGAACCGCAATCAATCCCGTCGTCGAGGGGCATTCCGGATCGGATCTCTCTCATAAGCGGCTGCCGATCGGCAATCTGATGATCCGCATCATCGGGGCGGTGGCCGCGCTCACCGTGCTCTCTCCGATCGCGCGGCTGTCCGGAATGGTCGACGGCAATCAGGCGCGTGCGGTTGCGAACTTCCACACGGCGTTCAATCTCGCCCTCGCGATCCTCTTCATGCCGTTCCTTTCCCCTTACGCAGACATGCTGAGGAAGATGTTTCCGCGCAAGATCGATGAGAGCGATCCCGCCCAGCCCCGTTATCTCGATCCGGCGGCGCGGGAGACCCCGGTGGTGGCGCTCGGTGCTGCGGCCCGCGAAGCTCTTCGGCTCGTCGACGTTCTGACGGAAATGCTGACGGGCGCAAAAGCCGCCCTCTCCAGCACGGATCGCAAGGCGCTGTCCGCCCTGCGTGCCAAGGACAATGTGCTCGACAGCCTGAACACGGCGGTAAAGACCTACCTCATGTCGATCGATCCGGACGAGCTTGGCGATGCGGACAGGCGGCGTCTGAACGAGATTCTTCTGTTTTCGATGAACATGGAACATGCCGGAGACGTCGTCGATCAGAACCTGCTGCCGCACCTTGCCAAGCGCCTGAGACGGGGGCTGAGCTTCTCAAAGGAGGGGCAATCCGAATTGACGCGGCTTTTCGACCGGTTGCTCGCCAATCTGCAGACCGCCGCCGCCCTTTTCATGACGCAGGACGAGCGTGCGGCGCGCATTCTCGCGGACGAGAAGGTCCTGTTCCGGAAGTCCGAACGGGAGGGCACGGAGGCCCATTTCCAACGGCTCCGCCAGGGCAATGTCGAGGCGATGGTGACGAGTTCGCTTCACCTCGACCTGGTTCGCGATCTCAAGCAGATCAACTCACACCTCGTCACCGCCGCCGCCTATCCTGTCCTCGAGGAACGTGGCGAGCTTCTGCAAAGCAGGACCGTGAAACCGGCCCGGAGATCGGTCGAAGAAACCAATGCCTGAAAGACGAAAGAAAATCTGTATCAGCCGCGGCCGTCTGCGCCGTGCCCGATGACGATCGGCTGGATCGGCGGGCAGGCCCGCTACGTCACCATCCCCTACGCCGACTTCAATCTGCTGAAATTCCCCGATCGCGACAAGGCGATGGCGAAGATCATCGCGCTCGATGATGCCGCCGAGGACTATGAGAGCTTCGACCAGGGTGGGGCGACCAAGTTCGTTCTCGACCCGCACGGCCGATGGCTCGGTTTTCTTCAATTGGCCACAGCGATGGCTTCGCCTCTTCCGAGCAGCTTCATGATCGAATTCTTCACCTGCAGGGCGGCGCGGGAGAGGCCGTCTTCCCGCTCGACCAGTTGGATGCAGCTATGGGGCAGGTCCGGAAGGCCGGCTTTTGCCGGCAGGATCGAGAAATTCGCAGGGACCGTTCCTTCCGCCATCACGGTGATGGCGGTTCCGGAGCTGATGGCGCTCTTGATGACCTCGCCGCTGGCGGTGGTGAGGACTTCGCGATAGGCGTGGCCATGCTCCTTCAGCGCTGCGACCGCGGCTGCCCGAAAGGCGCAGCCCTCGGCATAGAACGCCATCGGCCATGGCTTTTTCCGGTCGACGACGTAGTCGCCTGAGGACACCCAGACCAGCTTGGGCTGGCTGAGAAGCGTCGAATGGCTTTTCTGGTTGGGTAGCGTGACGATCGCAAGGTCCAGCTTGCGGGTCTCCAGCAGCTTCTGAAGCCGGATGCTCATCTGGCAGGTGACGTTCAGCTCGATGCCGGGAAAGGAGCTGTCGACGACGCGCATCAGGCGGGAAAGAAAGGGCTCGCCATAGTCTTCCGCGATGCCGAGATTGACCGTTCCCGCCACGTTGCCGCTGCGCATCTTGTCGATGAGCGCATCGTGGTGATCGAGGATGAGCTGCGCCTGCGGCAGCAGTTCCTTTCCCGCCGCGCTGAGTTCGACCAGATGGTAGCTGCGATTGAACAGCGGTCGCCCGAGGATATCCTCCAGGCTCTTGATGCGCAGCGATACGGTGGCCTGCGAACAGTTGAGCCGCTCGGCGGCGCGGGAGAAATTCCGCTCCGTCGCGACCGATACGAAGGATCGCAGCAACCTCATGTCGAGATCGATCACGATTAAGATTCCCTATCCTGCCTATAGATACTTCTCATTTTACCAATTGCAAATCTGCGGTCTAGTCTCCTTCCGACACAGCGCATTCTGGGAGGGACTGCATGAAAGTCGGCTTTATCGGGCTCGGCACCATGGGCGGCAATGCCGCCAAGAACGTCATCCGGGCGGGGTTCGAGACCTGCGTCTTCGATCTGCGCCCGGAAGCGGCCAGGGACCATCTGGCGATGGGCGCGACGTGGGTGGATAGCCCGCGCGAGATGATCGGCCTTGTCGACTGCGTGGTCTCCATGGTGTTCGGCCCTCCGCATCTCGACACGGTCCTCAACGGGCCGGACGGGCTGCTTGGCGGCGACTGCCGGGGCAAACTCTGGATCGACATGACGACCTCCTCGCCGCGCTTCATGCGCGAGCTGATCAAGCCTTTCGTCGCGGTGGGCGGCCGCCCGGTCGACGCGCCCGTCACCGGTTCCGTCGATGCGGCCATCCGGGGCGACATGCCGATGTTTGTCGGCGGCGACGACGCGGATGTCGAGGCGGCGCGTCCGGTCATCGAAGCGATGGGCGAACTGAGGAAGGTCGGCCGATACGGCAACGGCTACGTCGCGAAGCTCGTAAACAACCAGCTTTGGAAGGTTCATGCCGCGGCGATCGGCGAGGCCATGGTCTGCGCGAAGAAGGCCGGCCTGGAGCCCGACGTCTGGTGGAACGTGATGAAAGGCGGCGCGGCGGACAGTTTCGTCATGCAGCACGACGTTCCCTCGATCTTCGACGGCCACTACGACCCATCCTTCCCCTTGAAGCTCTGCCTCAAGGATCTGGGGCTCATCAAGGAGCTTCTCGACGAGACGGGAACGCGCTCCGAGATGCTGGACGCCTGCCATGCCCGCTTCCGCGAGGCGGGCGAGCGCTACGGCCCCGATGCCGGGGAGATGACCGTCTGCAAGGTCATAGAGGATGACGCCGGCGTCGCGCTGCGCGTCGATGGCGACTGGGTCGCGCCGTGGCTGGTGACCCATGAGGCCGCCGCATAACGATAATCGACAAAGGAGTGAGGAACATGAAAAAACATCTTCTGGGTGCCGCTGCCGCTTTGCCGCTCTTCCTGCTGGCTCAGGGCGCGATGGCGGATTGCGGCGACGTGACCATCGCCAGCATGAACTGGCAGAGCGCCGAAGTGCTCTCCAATATCGACAAGATCATTCTCAACCAGGGCTATGGCTGCAGCTCGGAAATCGTCGTGGTGGATGCCGCATCGGGGATCACCTCGCAGGTCGAGAAGGGCAAGCCCGATATCATTCCCGAAGCATGGGTCGACCTGTTTCCCGAGCTGGTGAAGCAGCCGCTGGCCGACGGCCGTGTCGTTGCGCTCGTGCCGTCGCTTTCGGATGGCGGTCAGGCCGGCTGGTTCGTGCCGCGCTACATGGTCGAGAAGAACCCCAACATCAACAAGATCGGCGAAATCCTCGCCCATCCGGAATATTTCCCCTCGCCGGAAAACCCCTCGAAGGGGGCGATCTACAATGGCCCGACCGGCTGGGGCGGCACCATCGCCACGACCCAGCTATCGAAGGCCTTCGACGTCAAGGGCAAGGGCTTCGACGTGATCGACACCGGCTCGGCTGCTGCCCTCGACAGCTCCATGGCCAAGGCCTACGAGCGCAAGGCGCCGTGGCTCGGCTTCTACTGGGAGCCGACCTCGCTGCTTGGCATGTACGACATGGTGCAGGTGGATTTCGGCGTTCCGCACGATGCCGCCGAGTGGAAGCGCTGCACCTCGGTCGAAAGCTGCAGCGATCCCAAGCCGAATACCTTCCCGAAGGATCACGTCCTGACGCTGGCGTCGAAGTCGTTCATCGAGCACACCGATCCGGCCGCGGTCGACTATCTGAAGGCCCGGAGCTGGAACAACAAGACGGTGAACGCGCTGATGGCGTGGATGACCGAAAACCAGGCGACCGGCGAAGACGGTGCACGCCATTTCCTGTCGGAGCATCCGGAAATCTGGACGAAGTGGGCTTCGCCGGAGGTCGCGGAAAAGATCAAGTCGTCGCTCTGACGCGAACACGGGGAGGGGCCGGATGCGTCCCTCCCGCTTGCGCCCCTTCTTTTACAGGAGAATTGCCTTGAGGACCTTCCGCGCCGAAGGATACGACTTCATCATCGTCGGCGCGGGCACGGCGGGCTGCGCGCTCGCGAGCCGGCTCAGCGAGGACGAGAGCGCTTCGGTCCTGCTTCTGGAAGCCGGCCCTTCCGACCGGAGCTGGATTTTGCGTATGCCGGCCGGGCTGCGCTCGGCCTTCAAGCCGACCAGCACCTATAATTACTGGTTCAAGACCACGCCGCAGCGCCATCTCGATGGTCGCGAGATCGACCAGCCGCGCGGCCGCGTGCTCGGCGGCTCCTCCTCGATCAACGGCATGACTTTCCTGCGCGGCAATCCGCGCGATTTCGACGACTGGCGCGACAGGGACGGCTGCGAGGGCTGGGGCTTCGCCGATTGCCTTCCCTATTTCAAGCGTTTCGAGCGTCTGGAAGGGGCCGAAGGGCCGTTCCGCTCGTCGGACGGGATGGTGCCGGTCAAGCGGCAGGAAAACCTCGGCGCGCTCAACCGCGCCTTCCTCGACGCCGGCAGGCAGGCCGGGCACGAGGAGGTTTCGGATTTCAACGGCTACCGGCAGGAGGGCGTCGGCCGCTTCGAGATGAGCGTCGGCCGCGGCATTCGCTCCAGTTCCTCCAATTCCTATCTCCATTCGCAGCCGGCGCGGAAGAACCTGCATGTCCATACCGGCTGTCAGGTGCTGAAAATCCTGTTCAAGGGCAATCGGGTGACCGGCATCAGGGTCCGGCGCGGATCGGAGACGGTCGACGTCTTCGCCGCGCAGGAGGTCATCATGAGTTCGGGGGCTTTCGGCAGCCCGCAAATCCTGATGCTTTCCGGCGTCGGCCCCGCCGACGACTTGCGGCGTCTCGGCATCGCGCCGGTGCTCGACGTGCCGATGCTCGGACAGAATTTGCAGGATCATTTCGAGACCCATATCCAGGTCGAATGCGAGCTGAAATATAGCCTCAACCGGTATCTCCGGCTCGACCGGATGGCGATGGCGGGCATTCAGTGGTTCGCCTTCAAGGGCGGCGTTGCGGCGGTCAACCAGTGCCATGTCGGCGCCTTCATGCGCAGCGACAGCACCGTCAGCCACCCGAACCTGCAGATCCATTTCTTCCCGGTGTTCTTCGGCCCGAACTGGATTCCCGATCCGCGCATCGGCGGCTACCGGCTCGGCGTCGGCCCGATGCGGCCGGAAAGCCGCGGCTCGGTGCGGCTTGGCTCGTCGGACCCCGCGGAACCGCTGCTGATCGACCCGAATTATCTGGCGACCGAGCGCGACCGGAAAGAAACCCTGCAGGGCCTCAAGCTCGGGCGGGAGATCCTGGCGCAGCCGGCCTTCGCGCCCTACCGCAAGCGTGAGGATGCGCCGGGAGACCGGTGCCGCACCGACGCGGAACTGGAAGCCTTCATCCGGCAGGACGTTTCCAGCTCCTTCCACCCCTGCGGAACCGCGCGAATGGGAAAGGCCGACGATCCGCGCTCGGTGGTCGATCTGGAGCTTCGTCTCATCGGCGCCGAGGGGCTGCGCATCGTCGACGCGTCCGTCCTTCCCTCGATCCCGAGCGCGAACATCAACGCGACGACCTTCATGATCGCGGAAAAGGCGTCCGACCTGATCCGCGGCCGCAAGCCGTTGCCGGCAACGGAGGTTGCCTACTACAAGGCACTCACGGAAGGACAGCGGGACCAGACCTCGTCGGAAACCGGGCCGTCACCCGTCCGCTGAACATCCGCATGAGGCGGGTTGCAACATCTTGTCACGACGTCCGCATCTTCTTGACGAATTCGGCCCGGCTGCGGGCGCCGGATTTGGCCAGGATGCGGCTGACATGGGCTTTGACGGTGGGCAGTTCGATGTTCAGCCGGCGGCCGATTTCCTTGTTGCAGATCGCCTCGCCGACGAGATAGGCGATCTCGCGCTCGCGCGGGGTCATCGCCGCCAGCCCTTTCCATGTCGTCCCGCCCTCGCTCAGCGCGAAGCTGCTCGCGGTGAACTCGACCAGCTTGTCGAGAAAGCTGAGGTTCTGCTCGGTGAAGGCGCCGTGGGCGTCGCTGCGCAGCAGCGAGGCGCCGGCAACGATCCGCGATCCGATCCAGAAATAAAGCTCGGTCTGGAAGGCGGTGTTCTGCGGCCGCAGGAAATGCTCCAGATATTCGCGCGCGCCTTCGTCCTGGCCGGCTGTCTCGCGGCTCAGCATCCGCAGGCGCGACGAGGAGGAGGTGATCCGGCGGGGATGCAGCGGATCGATGCGCCAGAAATGATGGTAATACTGCCGCTCCCAATAGGGGGACAGATTGAAGAGCTGGTGGTCGATGACATGCTGGCCTTCGTTGACCCGGTAGAAACAGCATCCGCTCAGCGGAATCGCCGAGGCGACGACCCCGAGAAACTGTTCTGCGAAGCCCTGCTGTTCGAATGCGTTTGCAGCTTCGATCATGGAAGTAGCCGATAATGAAGGATGTCACATTTCCGTATTGAAGCAGCAGGGGGAGAGGCTTGTCAATCGGGCGACCGTGCTCGCCGTCGCCATGGCGCGAGGAGGCCGGCGGCATAATACCTCGGTATCATAGCAATCGCCCGGCAAGGTTCCTAACCTCGCATCGGTCTTTGAATTGGCCGGCAGGGGAGTTGGCGGACGCCGGCAAGCGGCGGCGGACCGGGCAGGAGGGCGCATGGCCGAAACGGTATGGCGCTCTCCTGTCTGCCCCTTCGGCCCCAAGCGGAGTGCGAAATGAGCATGCGTCCCGATTACGTTGCGCCCTATATGGCAATCGGCCTTTCGACGATCGTCACCGGCGTCGCCGAAAGGCGGCATATCCGCCATAATCTCGAAACGATCGAGGAGGCGATCCATGCGGCCGTCTCGATCTGTTCGATCAATGCGCCGGTGCGGGTGGTGGCGCTGGCCGAAGGCGCGCTCACGGGCTTCACCGACGAAATCTTCGACGTGCCGCATGTGACCGCCGCGCGCGAAATGTTCATCGAGCTTCCCGGCGAGGAAACCGAGGCCCTCGGCAAGCTGGCGCGCCATTACGACACCTACATCATCGGCCAGTGCAAGGCGTTGTGGCCGGAGGTGATGAAGGACCGGTTCTTCAACACCCTGTTCGTCATCGACCGCAAGGGCGAACTGGTCCATCGCGCCGCCAAGAACCATATCTGGTGCCGCGAGCGCAGTTGCACGCCGCACGATATATACGACCGCTGGGTCGAGATGTTCGGCGACGGCATAGAATCCTTCTATCCGGTGCTGCGCACCAGCGACATCGGCAATATCGGCACGATCTGCTGTTCCGACGGTGAGTATCCGGAAGCCGTGCGCGCCTTGGCCTTCAACGGCGCGGAGGTGGTCTATCGCCCCTCCGAGGCGATGCCGATGACCGGTTCGAGCTATCCCGGCGGCGGTAGCTGGATGGTCCAGAACCGGGCGCATGCCGAGTTCAACAGCCTCTACATGCTCTGCCCGAATATCGGCCCGGTCTATCTGTCGCCGAGTTCGAAACATCCGATCGACATCGCCGGCGGCAACGGCCACATCGTCGATTACCGCGGCAACATCGCGTCCTATTCCGCTAGCGGCGCCAATACCATGGTGGCGAGCCTCATCGACATAGAGGCGCTGCGCCAGTTCCGCATGATGAACCTCAATTCGAACTGGATGAAGGACCTGCGCACCGAGCTGTTCGCGCGCATGTACGAGAAGCCGATCCATCCGCGCAATCTGTGGCTGGACAAGGACCCGGAGCGCCATGCGGCCGTCGACGAGATCTACCGCGCCAATATCGGCAGGCTCGTCGAGCGGGGAAGCTGGACATTGCCCGCGCATGAGGTGCCGGGCGCGCGCTACACGCCGCCGTCGCCGGAAGGCGAGGACGACTGGAACGATGCCAAGATCCTGTGGCGGTCCTGGCACAACGGCTGATTTCGATGGCGCAACCTCCGTTCCGGCAGAAAAAAATCGGGAACCCGCGAACGGAAATGCGCCCTGACAACCACGAAAGACAACTGGGAGACTGACATGACGATTTCGCGATTTTCCACATCGGCCCTGCGCGCCGCCAGGCTGACGCTGCCGGCGGCCGCAGCACTTCTTGCGGCGGCGGGCTTTGCTGGACATGCCTTGGCGGCGGATGCCGACGCCGTCGTCGGCACCTGGATGGTCAAGGCGTCCGACGCGCCGTTCCAGTATCATATGTTCGTCTTCAGCGCCGACGGCACGATGCAGCAGGCCAATCCCGACGCCGGCGACGAGAACACCAGCGACAGCGACGGCAAGGGCATCTGGGCGCGCAAGGACGGCAAGGTGATCGGCAAGTTCGTCGAATTCACCGCCGACCGCACCACCCATAAACTCGCCAGCCGCGGCGAGATTTCCTATGAGATCGCCGTCGACGGCGATACGCTGAGCGGTACGGCCTCGGCCAATTTCTACGACGAAAACGACAAGCTGTTGCGCGGGCCGTTTCCGACACCGCTCCAGGGCAAGCGCGTCACGCTGCCGTGACCGTGCGCTTCCCCGCCGCAGACACATCGTTTCAGCCAACATCGGATCACTATCATGGCCTCCTCCACATCAGCGCCGCAGCGCAGCCTGCGCTCGCTTGACATCTTCTTTCTGGTCGTCGCGGCCGCAGCGCCCCTTGCCGCCGTTGCCGGCAACGGTGCGCTCGGGGTGCTGCTCGGCAACGGCGTCGGCATGCCGGGTTCCTATCTGATCGCCGGTCTGGTGCTCATCCTGTTTGCGGTCGGCTTCGTCCGCATGAGCCCGCATGTGCGCCAATCGGGCGCCTTCTACGCCTATGTCCGGCATGGGCTCGGGCCTCATGCGGGTGGTGCCGCGGCCTTCGTCGCCATCATCGTCTATTGCATGATGGTCGTCGGCAGCGCCGCCGGCTTCGGCTTCTTCGCCAACGTGTTCTTCGCCGAAAACCTCGGCATGGATATTTCCTGGAAAATCTGGGCGGCGCTGTCGCTGGTCATCGTGGCGCTGGTCGGATACCGCGAGATCACGCTCGGTGCGCGCCTGCTGGCGGTTTTCCTGACGCTCGAAGTGCTGATCCTGGTGGTGCTGGCGGCGGCGGTGTTCGCGCCCGGCAGCCCGGCGCATGTCACCTATACCTCGTTCAGCCCGTCGACGATCTTCAGCGGTTCGTTCGGCACGGGCCTGATGTTCGCCTTCGTGTCGTTCCTCGGCTTCGAGTCGGCCGCGATCTATAGCGAGGAGGCCCGCGACGGCCACCGTACCGTCAGCCGCGCCCTGATCGCGGCGGTCGTCTTCATCGCCGTCTTCTACGCCCTTGCCATGTGGAGCGTCATCGTCGCGTTCGGCGACGACAAGGTCTTGGCCGCCGCCAACGAAAATCCCGGCACGCTGGTCTTCCGGGCCTTCGGTCTATACACCCATCCGGTCTTCACCGTCGCGGTGGAGTTCCTGATGGTGACCAGCGCGCTGGCCGCGACGATCGCGCTTCACAACGCCGCCTCGCGCTATCTGTTTTCGCTGAGCCGCGAAGGCATGCTGCCGGCGTCGCTCGGAAAGCTGCATCCGCAATTGCAGTCGCCCTATGTGGCCAGCGTCGTGGTGACGGTGATCATCGCCGTCCTGGTGGCGCTGTTTGCGATCGGCGACGCCGATCCGCTGATGACCGTGCTTTCCAGCACCTTCGGTCTGGCGGCGCTCGGCATCATCCTGCTGCAGGCCGTCACCTCGCTTTCGGTGGCCGTCTTCACCTGGCGCGCCAAGGAAGAGCCGGCCCGGCCGCTCAATCTGCTGATCGCCCTGCTGGCGACGGCCGGCCTTGCGGCGGCGGCCGTGCTGATCATGGTCAATTATTCGACGCTGACCGGCAGCCTCGGCTTCCTCGACTATGCGCCCTGGCTCATCCCGCTCGCCGCCGTGATCGGCATCCTCGTGACGCTCGGCTCCAAGCAGGCGAGCCGCCTGCCGGCGACGAACTGACAGCGCGAGGGAACAGACGATGGACAGGGAAAAGTTCCGTTCGGCGATGCGTCAGGTGGCCGGTGCCGTCAGCGTCGTGACGACGCGCGGCGTGGATGGCGAACCGCGCGGCGTCACCGCCACCGCCGTCTGTTCGCTCACGGTCGAGCCGCCCTCGGTGATCGCCTGCATCAACCGGGAGACCTGGGTCGGGCAGCTCGCGCCGCAGAGCGGGAACTTCTGCGTGAACGTGCTGGCGCGCGGGCAGCAGCCGGTGGCTGAGACATTCGCCGGCCGCACCGGCCTTGCCGCCGCCGACCGCTTTCAGGTCGGCGCCTGGAGCGACCACGAAACCGGCGCGCCGGTGCTGGAGGACGCCATCGCCAGCTTCGACTGCGATCTCGACCAGGCGGTTGAATTCGCCACGCATGTCATCCTGATCGGCCGCGTCCGCAAGACGGTCGGCGGCCGCAGCGACGCCGAACCGCTGATCTATGTCGATGGCGGCTTCACCACGACGCAGGTCGCCGCCGGCGCGGTTTCGTGACGCCGGCGGATTTGCAAAACCTGAAACAAGAATGAGGAATTCCATGCGTGGATTGAACGGAAAGACGGCGATCGTCTCGGGCGGGGCGACGTTGATCGGCCAGGGGGTCGCCGAAACGCTGATCGGCTACGGCGCAAGCGTGGTCATCGCCGACATCAACGAGGCCGATGGCGCGGCCGCCGCCGCGCGCCTCGGCGAGCGGGCGCATTTCGTCCGCACAGACATTACCGATGACGGCGAGATCGCCGCCCTCGTCGCCAAGACGGTGGAGACCACCGGCCGGCTCGATTTTCTCGTCAACGTCGCCTGCACCTATCTCGACAACGGTGCGGACACGGCCCGCGCCGACTGGCTGAAGGCGCTCGACGTCAATATCGTCAGCTCCGTCATGCTGATGCAGGCCGCGCGGCCGCATCTCAAGGCCAACAAGGGCGCGATCGTCAACTTCGGCTCGATTTCGGCCCGCGTCGCCCAGACCGGCCGCTGGGTCTATCCCGTCTCCAAGGCGGCGATCCTGCAATTGACCCGCAATCAGGCGATGGATCTGGCCCCGGACGGCATCCGCGTCAACGCGGTTTCGCCCGGCTGGACCTGGAGCAACATCATGGTGCAGCTCACCCATGACAACCGGGAAAAGACCGACCGGGTCGCCGCACCCTTTCATCTTCTCGGCCGCGCCGGCAATCCCGGCGAAGTGGCCGAGGCGATCGCCTTCCTGCTCTCCGACAATGCCAGCTTCATCACCGGCACGGATATCTGCGTCGACGGCGGCTACACCGCCATGGGGCCGGAACAGAATGTGCCGGCCATTCCGAAACTGCTGGATTGATCGTCAGGAACAAGGGAATAGCGACAATGCGCAAACGCAAGATCACCATCGTCGGCGGCGGCCAGTCCGGCCTGCAGCTCGGGATCGGCCTACTCGCCAACGACTATGAGGTCGAGATCGTCCAGAACCGCACGGCCGACGAAATCAGGACCGGCAAGGTTCTGTCCAGCCAGTGCATGTTCGGGCAATCGCTGGAAAACGAGCGCGACCTCGGGCTGGATTTATGGGCCGACGAATGCCCGACCGTCGATTCCATCAATTTCTGCGTTCCGGCTCCCGACGGCTCCGGCAACAAGGCGATCGACTGGAACGGCAAGCTCGACCGCAAGGCCCAGAGCGTCGACCAGCGGGTGAAGATCCCGCGCTGGATGGCCGAATTCGAGCGGCGCGGTGGTGCGATCACCTTGCGCGATGCCTCGATCGACGATCTCGAAGCCTATGCGATATCGTCCGATCTGGTGATCGTCGCGGCCGGCAAGGGCGATATCGCCCGGCTTTTCGAGCGCGATGCGGGAAAATCGCCGTTCGAAAGGCCGCAGCGGGCGCTGGCGCTCACCTATGTCAAGGGCATGTTGCCGCGCCCCGATCATTCGGCGGTCAATTTCAACCTGATCCCGACGGTCGGCGAATATTTCGTCTTCCCGGCGCTGACGGTGAACGGCGCCTGCGAGATCATGGTGTTCGAAGGCATTCCGGGCGGTCCGATGGACTGCTGGAAGGATGTGAAGACGCCGGCCGAGCATCTTGAGAAATCGCTCTGGATTCTGAACACCTTCCTGCCCTGGGAGGCCGAGCGCAACCGCAACGTCACGCTGACCGACGATAACTGCATCCTCGCCGGCGCGTTCGCCCCGACCGTGCGCAAGCCGATCGGCCGGCTGCCCTCGGGTGCGGCGGTGCTCGGCATGGCGGACGCCGTCGTGCTCAACGACCCGATCACCGGGCAGGGCTCGAACAACGCCTCCAAGGCGGCCAAGGCCTATATGGACGCGATCCTCGCCCATGGCGACCGCCCCTATGACGCAGCCTTCATGCAGGCGACCTTCGACGGCTACTGGAACTATGCGCAATATGTGACCGGCTGGACCAATGCGATGCTGCAGCCGCCGGCCCCGCACATGCTCGCCATCATGGGCTCCGCCCAGGCCTATCCGACGCTCGCCCGCCGCATCGCCAACGGCTTCGACAATCCACCCGACTTCTTCCCCTGGTTCGCGGTCCCCGAAGAGGCCGACGCCTATCTGAAGACGCTTGCGGGGTAGGATGGGCATCAGACACAGGTCGGGAAGGCCGACCATCCCGTCAGTCGGAAACGCCGCACCATCCGGGCAGGAACGATGCGGCGTTTCCATGCGACAGTTTCAATGCCGCTTTCAGCGCCTGGCCCATGTCTTGCTCGATCAGTTTTGCGTCGATGCGGAACCTCAGAAAATCCGCCCACATGAATTCGCTGTAGGGCGTGGCGTCCTTCGCATAGCCGCCGGCCCGGCGAAGGGCGCCGGCAAGCGACCGGTAGGGATCGTCCAGGAGATCGGCGACGGTCTTCGGCAGATCCTTGTGAGACTGCCGCACGCCCTTGGCATCGAACGGGTACATCCAGTGACGGTGATCCATCACCGACCAGAATTCATCCTTGCCGAGATGGCTGAGGTCGAACACGGTGCTGGTCAGCACATGCTCGACGTTTTCCTGATGGAGAGCGCAGACGAGATGATGGTGATCGACGAGATAGGGCTGGCCTTTCGGCCCGATGACCGTCGGGACCATATGATGTCCGAGAAACTCGCCACCATTCTTCTTTGCATGTTTGCGCCATTCCCGGCGCTTTTCCTCGACCTCCAGATAGCCGACCGTGATCTGCGTCGGACGCAATCTGGCAATTTCGACGGGCTGCAGTTGCGGTTCATAGATGGGCGTCATCGAAAGCCTCCATATGGCCGGGCGCCTTGTTCCCGGCTTGCGAGACGGTCGCCACGGCGTCGTCGACGCTGTAGCTCAGGTAGGCGAGAAGCGGCGGCGCCGCAATCGCGATCAGGTCCCGGACGCGGTCGTGCACGCGCGCATACTGCACGCGCTTGCCCTGGGCGCGGATCAGCGTGTCGAACTCGATCAGCGCGTCGATTGCCGTGCTGTCGAAATCGAAACTCTCCTCCAGGCTGACGACCACGGCCGAGACGTACGGACCGCCGGCGATCCGGCTTGCGGTTTCCGTCAGGATCGCATCCGCATTGGCGAAGAACAGCGGCTGGGCCGGTCGCAGGATGGCAATGCCCGAAACGGTCTGCGCATCGGCATGGCGGGCGATATCGACGAAGTCGTGCCCGTCGCCCAGGCGGCCGAGGCTTGCGACATAGGGCGTTGCAAGCCTTCGCAGCAGAGCGGCCAGCGATAGCACGACGGCCACCAGAATGCCGTTGACGACACCGAAAACGATCACGCCGGCGGCGGCCGCCAGAGCGATGAAAACATCGTGCTTCAATTGCCAGAGCCGCCAGAACGGCCGCGGATCGAGGGCGTGGGTCAGGGCGGCGATCACCACCGCGGCGAGGACGGGTTCGGGCAGGCGCTCGATCAGGGATGTGCCGAAGGCGACGATCACGGCAAGGCCGACGGCGGCGATCATCGCGGTCATCCGGCTTTTCGCGCCGGCGGCTTCGCTGGCGGAGCCTGCCGAAAAGCCGGCACCGACCGGCATGCCCTGCGCGACCGCGCTGGCAATGTTTGCCATGCCGAGCGCGCAAAGCTCGCGGTTGGCGGTGACGGTTTCGCCGTGACGCAGGGATAGCGAACGGATCGTCCCCCAGGATTCGGCGAAGAGAATGAGAACCAGCGGCAGCGTATAGGGCAGCAGCTCGCGCAGTTGCGCCCATTGCAACCGGGAAAACGAGGGCCATCCCAGGGAGAAGGAGATCGGACCGACGACCGCGACGCCACGGCTTGCAAGGCCGAGGGCGTATGACGCCGCGATGCCCGCACAGAGAACCATGAAGGCGCCCGGAAGGAAGGGCGCGCGCCGCAGCAGCAGGAGCGCAACCAGGGCGGCGAGGCCCACCAGCACGCTCACCATATTCCACTGCGACCACGTCCCGGCCAACGATAGGATCTGATGGAGGATATCCGTCGCCGGTATCGGCGCTCCGGTGATCGTCGGCAATTGCCGGACGATGATGGTCGTGGCAAGGCCTAAGGCAAATCCCCGCAGGACGGGCCGGGAGACGAAACCGGCCAGGTTTCCTAAGCGCAGCACGGCGGCGGCAACGAAGAGCAGGCCCGTCAAGGCAACCATGACCGATACCAGCGCCAGCTTGTCTCCGGTCGACCCCGGCAATATGGCCATCGTCGCGGCCAGGATGGCGGCCGAGGACGAGGTCGGCGAAACGATCGCGAAACGGCTTCGTCCGATCAGGCTATAGACCAGGCACCCGAGAATGGCGGCGACGACCGCGTGCTGCGGCGGCAAACCGGCGATCCCCGCATAGGCAACGGCTTCCGGCAGCATCAGGCCGGCAACCGACACCCCCGCAACCCAATCATTCCGCTCCAATTCCTCGCCTTCTTCATTCTGGGCGTTACCGGCAGATGAGTATATCGAAGTTCGAGCCGCCAGACCATGGGAGTGCGGCAGGGCGAAATCGTCGCACCGGGAGATCAGCCGGCCTTGTCGTCTTCGTTCAGCAGGACATGAACCGATTGCGGCCTGTCTCGTCGAGAAGAAACCGCGTGACGCCGCCGAAGACCCATTCGCGGACGCGGCTGTGGCCGTAGGCGCCCGTGACGATGAGGTCCGGCCTACTCTCGTCGATGAACTGGAGAAAGCCGATTGTTTCATCGCTGCTTTTTATGAGGCGGGACTTGGCCTTCACATTATGGCGGGCGAGATAGGAAACGACGTCCGCGACACTCTGCTTTTCGATGGCGGTCGCCTCCGTCGTGACGGTGACGACGGTCACGTCGTAGGCGATCGAGAGCAGGGGAAGCGCGTCGGCGACGGCGCGCCGGGCTTCGCGCGTATCTTTCCAGCCGATCACGATCTTCCGGGCGGGGATTTCCTCCTTGTCGCTGCCGATGACGAGAAGGGGCCGGCCGGCGCGCAGAACGACGGAGGCCGGATCGGCGGTTCGATACGCGTCTCCCGATTTTGCACCGTCCGCCGCGGCCATGACGACCAGATCGGCCATGCGTGCACCGGCGACAATGGCGTCGGTCGGCGGCAGGATTGCCCCTCGCCATTCCGTTTCGATGCCGCCGGCCGTCAGGTCGCGAAACGCCGCATGGACCTGTTCGATGCGCTCTTCGATGCCGCCGCGCATCTGCTGCCAGGTTTCGGTCGCCATGTAGGCGGCTTCAGGCACCATCATCGGCATGGGCGCGTCCGCGGCGCAGACCCCGATCAGCCGCGCGCCGGAGCGGGATGCCAGTTCCATCGCGGCTTTGGTGATCGACGCAATCGGCCGATCGATGTCGAGATTGACGAGAATGGACTTGTAACTCATGTCATCGTTCCTTCTTCGCAGCACGCTTGGCGGAAAGACTAACGTTGCCGCCGGAAAATGTATTGATCTGCATCAAGTCGCGGCTCAGGCTTTCCGGATCGGATCTGCAAGAAGCCGTAAGCCGTTCAGGACGACCAGAACCGTGCCGCCTTCGTGCCCGAGCACGGCAAGCGGCATCGGCAGGGCGAAGAAGAGGCTGGAGAGCACCAGCACGATCATGGCGCCCACGGCGAAGATGAGATTTTGCCGGATGATGCTGCGGGTGCGCCGGGCGATGCGCCGGGCCGCCGCCAGACGCTCCATATCTTCCGAAAGCAGGGCTATGTCGGCGGCCTGAAGGGCGACTTCGCTGCCGGCCGCG